>Ga0208407_1000022_pt1 | contig 69406 bp, 55 predicted proteins | sample ETNtaG_9_FD_185775 | JGI IMG/M metagenome (GOLD analysis project Ga0208407, IMG submission 185775) | Marine microbial and viral communities from oxygen minimum zone, Eastern Pacific Ocean - ETNP201406SV69 (SPAdes) (version 2) | ecosystem: Environmental > Aquatic > Marine > Oceanic ...
GGTATCGCAAAATGTCCTCAACCAAAACACCTGACTCACATCAAACTAAGTTTGTTGAAAAGTTATGAAATAAACTACATTATCAATTTCAAAATTTTCAAAATCTTATTTTTAAGATGTAAAATCGTTTGGCATACCGGTTAGATCGGGACATTTTCAGAGGAGATCTAATTTATATTAAAAGGTTAATGCCTCCTAAATCATCACCTTTCTTTTGTGGATCATACTCCACATGGAGAAAAGTTATCAGGAATTAATTAAAAAGACAACCATAAAAAACATTAATCCAACTTAGGCAGTTTCGCAAATAGGGATTTTGTTCATGTACTAGGTTAGAAGAATGAAAAGGTAGGACTGATTTATTTTGCAATGAGTTACAAATTATCAGCAGAAGACATAGAAAAAATGGAGAAAAATAATGAGGAATAAACATTTAGAACCCTAAAACTTACTCTGAGAAACAAATTCTTCATTAGCCTAAGAAACGTTTTTGTTGACCAATCGCCTTAATTCAGAGGTATTTTAATGAAGTACTTTTCCTGATGATAATCAAAAGGGGGGTCTTGCTGTCGAGTGGGGAATCTGTTGATCTCATTTAAGGTTTATCTATTTATCAGCCACAAAAAAAATTAAAAGACTAATAACCATCTGGATAAACGCTACATCTGATCATCTTTCAACATCTATTGCAATTAAATATTGACTGAGATAACCGTAAATTAATGCATCTCAGTTGAGTAATTTTGGTGTTTCCAAAAAATCTACCATTTCGTCAAGTGCTTTGGCAAAAACATGCGTCGCATAGTCAACCTTAGTTTCGTCATCAATTAAACGATGCTCTAATGAATCCATCAATTCCTTGATCGTTCTTGAGACTTGCCTCTCAAATTGATTACTAAGATCCACACCAACTGCATAGGTAAAATTTTCTATTTTTTCTTCTGTTTGTGTCATTTGTTCCCGCTCATCAAGTACTTGTTAAAGTAAAAATACGCTGGCCCGTTTGTCTCTCAGAGTTATAACTCATGAGATTTGCTTGAACTGAGGCTCAGGGTGTTAAATTTGCTTAAACTGAGAAGAGCACAAGAAGCAACTCTCAATCTGCCCTGTATATCGGCAGTAATGCAGAAAAACTTGAGGAAATAAAAAAGAAAATTATTTTTATGATCCGCCAGTGTATTTACAACAAAATTTTAAGTAAACAAATGCGAACTTCTTTTTTTTCAATCACTAAACTAACAGTTATTCTATTGTTTTTTTTAACAACAGCAATTTCTTCTGAAGCACAGGAATATGCAACCGACCGCTTGTTCATCAAAGAACACAGTAAAACAAAATGCCGTAGTCTGGTAGAAGAAAAGATCAAAAGTTTAAAAATTAACCGTGTCATGACTCTTGAGCAGGAAGATTTTCTGAATCAAAATATCTGGACAAAATTACGACTGAAACTGCCACTCAGTCCCGGTGAAAAGGCACATCTGAGAAAGCTCAAACAAAAAGGTGTGTATAGCAACAAATTGAGTGCCAAAAATATCTGGGCCAGAAATGCTGCAAAATTCAAAGAACTGCGACTTAAGTGCAAATAAGAGCTTTTTGCTGATCTGACTTGCATTTCCCACCGTTTCTCCTGAAAATATTGACTTGTTAATTTTTGTTTCATGGACAGTGAAACTATATTATTTTCATCATTTTTCAGACATTAATCCTCCTCTTTTTACACGTTTTTTAAGGAAATTTTTATGGCATTGCAAACGCCTCTGAGTTGGCTGCAAGATTTTGTTGAACTGAGCATGCCGCCAAGTGCGCTTGCTGAACGCCTGACGACCGCAGGACTTGAGGTAGAATTAATAGAAAAAATAGGTGAAAACTGGGGCGAATATTGTGTTGTTGGACAGGTAGTTGAAATACGCAAACATCCAAACGCAGATGCATTAAATTTAGTTGATGTAGATTTCGGTGCAGACAAACCGATTACACTCGTTACCGGTGCACCAAACATACAGGAAATGGCAGAAATTTTTCCCGAACCTGCACCAAAAGTTGCCCTCGCCCTTACAGGTGCAATGCTGGTGGATGCCTACCGCGAAGATCATCCTCTGAAAAAACTCAAACCCGCAAAAATCCGCGGGATTGCTTCTGAAGGGATGCTTTGCTCAGAATTGGAATTAGGACTCAGTGAAGATCATGAGGGTATCCTGATTCTTCCAGAAGATGCTCCAGTCGGGAAACTGCTGGAGGAATATTTAGGTGATACTACTCTGCACTTTGATATCAAAGGAGGGTTCAGTCATCTGCTTTCAATGTTAGGTGTTGCTCGTGAAATATCTGCACTGACAGGAAAGAAGTTAGTTAAAAGTCTCTTGCCGGATGTCGCAAATCTTGAGGCCGTGGCACAACCGTCGTTTGTTGAATTGGAAATAAAAGATCCTGATATCTGTCCACGCTATTCCGCGTTGTTAATTCGAAATGTAAAAATTGGCCCCTCGCCGTTCTGGATGCAGCAGCGTCTGCTACGGGTTGGAATGCGGCCAATCAACAACATTGTAGACATAACAAATTACGTTATGTTGGAACTGGGACAACCCTTACACGCTTTTGACCACGACAAACTGATTGAACGCTCCAAGGGGCAGACACCAAAAATAATCGTGCGGCGTGCCGTAAAAGGTGAAACACTGCTCACACTGGACGATGTTAAACGGAAATTAGATGACGATATGCTCATGATTACAGACAATGCCGGGCTGATCGCAATTGCCGGTGTCATGGGTGGAAGTGACTCAGAGGTCTCTGATACTACAACAAATATTTTGCTGGAATCTGCAAATTTCGAATTCCTTAATAACAGGCGTACCTCACAGGTGCTGAAATTAAGAACAGAGGCCAGCGAAAGATTCGGTAAACAGGTTGATCCGGAAGGTACATTGCAGGCAGCCTTACGCGCCGCGCAATTGATGGTTGAACATGCTTCCGGAACTCTGGAACCGATTGCCGGGGATTTGTATCCTGAGCCTGAAGAAAAAATTTCCATTGAACTTGATCCGGCTTATGTGGAGCATCTGCTGGGTATAAAAATATCTACCGCACAGATTACGGAAATACTGACATCACTGGAATTTAAAGTTTCAGGAGAAAACATTTTAAAGATTGAAGTCCCAAGCCACAGGATGGACATCAATATACCTGCAGATTTAGTGGAAGAAATTGTCAGGGTTTACGGATATGAAAATTTGCCTTCAACTTTGCTCAATGACGTCCTTCCTCCGCAACACATGAATCAAAAATTGGACGGCACTGAACGCATCCGGGATATCCTGGTGACTTCTGGAATGGACGAGATTATCACCTATTCTATGATGAATCCCATGGATGAGGCACGTTTACGATTGGAAAAAGACATCGACCTGGCCAAATTTGTACCTTTAAAAAATCCTCTTTCCCAGGAGAGAAGTCACCTGCGCCGTTCACTTATTCCAGGTGCATTAGGTACTGCCCGCTCCAATTTGCGTTTTTTAGCTAAAGTAGTAACATTTGAGGTCGGCAGTGTGTTTCATCCTCATCAAGAAAACAAACTTCCGGATGAACCACAGCGTCTATCATTATTAATGAGCGGTAGCCGCGAGACTCAATCATGGCTGGAGCAGACGGAAGACAACGCGGAAGACAACTATGATTTTTTTGACCTGAAAGGTGTTCTGGAGCAATTTTTAGGAGCATTGCATCTTGACGGAGTTGAGTGGAAAAAATCAAGGGAACTACCATGCCATCCAGGTCGTTGTGCCCAGATATTGGTGAACGGAAATGTTTTAGGATTTGCAGGAGAACTACATCCAAAAATCCGCGCTTCCTTTGAACTGCCGGAACAGCCTGTTTGTATAGCGGAACTAGATTTGGACATGATCATTAAACTGGCTGTTGAAAATCACCAGATGGATTTCATATCCAACTTCACGCCGATTTTTGAAGATCTGGCATTTGTGATGGACTCAAGTTTACCGGTTGAAGCTGTTACACCGTTAATTCTTCAAAGCGGAAAACCTTTACTGCGCAGAGCTACTCTCTTTGATGTTTATGAAGGTGAACAGGTGGATAAAGGAAAACGCAGTTTAGCATATTCCCTCACATTTCAGGCAACAGACAGGACACTTACCGATAAAGAGGTAGGGAAGGTACGCAACAAAATTATCAAACGTCTGCAGCATGAATTTCAGGCAACTTTAAGGGCTTGAGGTACTAGGCAATGAAAGCTTTACTTCACATGTGGAAAGCCTTTGGCTTTAGCTTGCAAGGCTTACGTGATACATTGCATCATGAAATGGCTTTCCGGATTGAATTAGCAGTGGCCGCGATTTTAATCCCAACTGCGCTGCTTTTACCGGTTTCGCTGATTTTCAGGATTATGTTGATCAGTTCAGTTATTTTGCTGTTAATAGTAGAATTGCTCAACACCGGAATTGAGGCTGTTGTGAATCGTATTTCAACAGAACATCATCCTTTATCCGGAAGAGCCAAGGATGCTGGAAGCGCCGCGGTTTTTATTTCGGCAGTCAACATGGCCGTCGTCTGGAGTTTTATTTTGTTTGACTTAATTTTCAATAATTCATAGATTTGTGAAGATTAATTTAATATTTTACGCAGTACTCGAGGAAACAATTTCAGCAGAACCGCTGCTGCTTGAAGTAAAAAATGGCAGTACCGCTGAGCAGGTAGTAGCTTTACTTTCAGAAAAATATCCTCAGGCGGCTGCTATTTTAAGGTCAACCAGATTAGCCCATCAAGATGAGTACGTCGGTAAAAAGTCCGTTCTCACTGATGGTGAAGTATATTGTTTGATTCCTCCGGTAAGCGGCGGGTAATTTTTTGTAACCTGCAGTCAATGACCATTGTTTGCGAGCACCAGAATGTCAAAAATCTATAAAACGCAAATTACGGCAGGTGTATTCTGGCTTGAAGTTCCAGAGGCTGATTTATACGTCCTTTGCGGTTGTCCCGCTGACAGTGTCAAGCATTTAATGAAAGCCGGTAAAATCAACAATTTTGATCGAAATGTTGGTTCATTAGAACCGGGCTCCGGAACTTTTCAACATCCTCACGGTTCGGTGACCAGTGAAACCGGACCAAATGCAATTCTTCTTTCCGATTTAAGCGTTCAAAACGGCGACTTTGCAAATTTAGCTGAGTTTCCGGTACTGCAGATGCTTTACCGTCAAGGCATGCTTTTGCCGAATCACCCCAACAATACTGGTGCAAAACCACTGCTCATAGGACGCAGGAACGTGGTAAATGCCCAAATGGAATACATTTACAGGGGTAACTACGGTCTGACGAGTTTGGAGGAAATTCTGGATACTGGAGTTTCTCAGGAACTTGCAGAAGAAATGATGCGGATAAAGCTCTATTTTGCTTTTGGTGCAATTCGGTCAAGCACTGATCTGCTTGAAGCCCGTATTGTTGACCAGAAACCAGTGGAAGTTCTAAATGGTGTAAAGGTGCAAAGGAAAAGTGTAAATTGTTACGAATTCACTTTTCAGGATGAAAGCGTAGAAGTTAACCTGAATTTGGATAAAACTGAACGTTATGTGACACCTTATGAACTTGAGAACCACCATTTCAAACGTGAATATTTCTCTGTAATTCATACAGGAGAAGGTGACGGTTGGGACATTAACCGTCCCTGCATGGCCAGTGTACTAAGTTTTCAGGGGAAAATTTATTTGATTGATGTTGGACCCAACATCGCGCATACACTGAACTCGATCGGTGTTGACGTAAATGAGGTCGAAGGCATCTTTCACACACACGCCCATGATGACCATTTTGCCGGGCTGACTTCCTTAATTCGCGCAAATCACCGCATCAAGTATTACACAACTCCGATTGTACGGTCATCTGTAACAAAAAAACTTTCAGCTTTGATATCAATCAGTGAAAAGGCATTTGAAGATTTTTTTGAAGTTTGTGACTTAGAACTTGATGTCTGGAACAATATTGACGGTCTTGAAGTAAGGCCGGTTTATTCTCCACATCCTGTTGAAACAAATATATTGTTTTTCAGGACACTTTGGGAAGATGGTTATGCGACTTATGCTCATTTAGCAGATATCTCTTCTCACACTGTGTTGAAAAAGATGGTTGAAGAAAATGCGCAGCTACCGGGAATCAGTTCTGAATCACTGAAAAAAGTCTGGCAAGACTACCTCTATCCTGTTGGTGTGAAAAAAATTGATATCGGGGGAGGTTTAATTCACGGCAAGGCAATTGATTTTAAGAATGATAAATCCGACAAAATAATTTTAGCACATACCGCCCAAACACTTACCCAGGAAGAAAAAGTAATCGGCTGCGGCGTTAGTTTTGGAAGTACGGACACGCTAATAGAAGGTCATGAGGATTATGCTCTTGAATTTGGTGCAGATTACCTGCGGGGATATTATCCAAACGTAGAGATCGGTGAAATTCATATGCTACTCAATTGTGAACGGGAATCTATCAATGCCGGTACAATCCTGCTCCGGGATCAGGAAACACCGAAGCATGTACGTCTGGTGCTGACTGGCGTAGCAGAGTTACTTTCTCCCCGGGATAAAACAAGTTATCCTTTATCAAGCGGAACTCTAATTGGCGACCTCGCGGTCATTTTTGGGCTGAAAAGTACAGGAACTTTCCGCACATTAAGTCATATTGAAACCCTCAAAATACCGGCTGTTTTGTTCAATGAATTTGTAAACCGCAATCATCTGCTGGAGCAAATTCATAAAACACAGGAGACTATTGAGTTTTTACAGCAGACATGGTTATTCGGAGAATCTATTTCTTCGCCCATTCAAAGTCAGATTGCTCAAAGTATTACACTCACAAAATACAAGAAAGGTGAAAAAATAGAATACGATGGGCTGATGCTGGTAAAAAAGGGGAAAGTGGAACTTATCAACCGTGGAGCCAATAAAAAAGAGAGTCTGCATGAAGTGGGAAAAGGTGATTTTTGGGGTGGAGAAAAAATGATCTCGAGTAATTCAAAATGCTGTGACGCGAGGGCAATCACTCAAACCGACATCTACAGCATAACAGACGTTGAAATCCTGCAGAATATTCCGATTATACGCTGGAAAATGCTGGAACAGACTGAAAGACGTGAATAGCAGGCGAAAAGTTGCTGCTTCCTACAAACAGACAATTGAATCTGCACAGGCGCAGTTTTGCTGATCCGGTTTTTTTGAGAAGATATCCAAAAACATCCGGTTAATTTTTTCTTTGTTCCGCGAGAGCATCTCCTCAATTTCTGCGAGTTGAATGGGACCGCTTTCCATTCCGGTGGCCATATTAACCACTAACCCGACTGACGCATAACACATCCCAAGTTCTTTGGCCAATACAACTTCCGGTACACTCGTCATTCCAACAACATCTGCCCCCCATTGTCTCATCATCTTTATTTCTGCTTCAGTTTCAAAACGCGGTCCTTCTGTACAGATATAAACAGCATCGCCTTTGAAATGAACTTTATGCTGAAATGCTATCTCTCCCAACTTTTGCCGCAAATTTACGCAATACGGATCTTCCATGTTGACGTGCTTTGCTCCGTCGGCATCACCCTCAAAAAATGTCAGCGGACGTTGTTTTGTCATATCCAGAAAATCAGCAAGCAAAACCAGTGAGCCTGTAGGGAAGTCCCGATTTAAAGAACCAACAGCAGCAGTTGCAAAAATCTGATTAACTCCAATCTTCTGCAATGCTTTTAAATTTGCGCGGTAATTGATGAGGTGGGGAGGGATTCCATGTTGCTTGCCATGGCGTGCAAGGAAGGCAATAGAGTTACCTTGAACTTCAGCAATATCTACTTCAACCTCACCAAATTCGGTTTGCACGAAAACATTATCTGAGGCTGCGCCGCTGTCATAAACACCGGTGCCGCCTATGATGGCGTATTGAATAGCTCTCATGAAATCAGAACGGGATATACTTGCAAACAAAAATTCGCTTTAATTTGAACTACTATCCAAAAAAATCAGAATCATGTGTTTGAATACGGTCTAAGGTACTCTCATATTGGCAAGTTTCATTGCTCATGACAGTGACGCCAACAACCCGTTCATAGCGACTGACTAAAAATTTGGCCATTGCTTCGTTGTGCTGTTCACTTGAAATATCCATAATTTTCCTAAGTAGTTAAAATATACTATTATACTTTTTTAATTTGATTGCCTGACTATAACTAATACACAAAAATAATTCATACCGGGCAATTACCCCAATAAATCAAAATCATGTGTTTCGATGAGTTCCATAGTGTCCTCTGTCAGCCAAATATCACTACCCAGAATCGGTTCACCAACTACTCTTTCAAAACGTCGAATTGAACCTCCACAGGCCTTGAATCTAGACATTGCATCGTTGATTTGATCGCGTGAAATACTCATGTCATCTCCTTCTAAGTTATTGATATATATGTTATTCACCAACATTTATTAACTGCTATAAATGAGGTGTTATTTATAATTCTGCAAAATGCAGACCAGAAGAATTAATTTATTATTTTTGAGGAAAATATGCGAAACTCATATACGAGTCAGTATCACTCCCGCGGCTACCATTGTAACCGAGACTAGATGTTTTGCTGTAGTTTTCTCTTTAAGAACCCAGATGCTCAACAAAGCCGCAATTACCACACTGCTTTCCCTGAGTGCCGATACAAGAGCAATGGGAGAATGCTGCATGGCCCAGACTACAATTCCATATGCAGAAACTGACAAAATTCCTCCCGGTACAGCAAATTTCCAGTTTTGACTTAGGGAACTAAGAACCGTCCGTTTACGCAGGTAAAGCGTAATTGCCAACAAAGGCCAGCACTCTAATGCCATTAACCAAAGCACATATGAAACAGCATTTCCGGAAAAACGAACTCCTAGTCCATCTGCAAGTGTGTAAGCGGCAATGAAACTTCCTGTTAACAAAGCATAAAAAACAGGACGGAAAGAATGGTCAAAAAATATTTTCCCGCGAAACATCAGACTGAATATCCCCATAGTGATCAGCCCAATAGCAATCATCATTTTTGTGCTGAGTTCTTCACCAATCCAAAACACTGAAACGAAAACTAATAAGAGTGGTGAGAGTCCCCTTGCAATTGGATATACTTGCCCAAGATCTCCATAAATATATGCTTTAACCAGAAAAAGCTGGTAACCTAAATGCAGTACAACAGAAGCAAAAATATAGGGCCAGCTTTCAGGGTATGGGGTCGGAAGGAACGGTACTGCAGCAATTCCGATAACACCGCTGACAAGATGCAATGTAGTCATTGTTACCAGACGATCCGGGCTTTTTTTAAGAAACAAATTCCAGCCAGCGTGCATGAGTGCAGAAAAAAGGACTAAAGATAAGACAAATAAGGACATGAACTATTAATTTAGTTTATTATAAAAGGGAATTGATATTGTGAAATGGGTGAAGGATAAAGGCATAGCGATTGTATAACTTCTGTTGCTGGCTTTGACTATTTCTGCATCATGGTTTTCCACTTTGTAAATCTGCATAACAATGAGAACATTTTTAGATAAATTACACGATCTTAAATTAAAAGAAATTGCTCAACGCCGGAAAATTATTTCTGAAAATAATTTACGCAGCCAGGCAGAAGCACTCGGAAATGCAACAGACTTTCGCACTGCTTTATTAAGAGCTCCTGACGAATCAATATCTTTAATTGCTGAGGTAAAATCGAAAGCACCCGGGCGCAAAAATGTTGAGAGTCTGGATCCGGAAGCAGTAGTGCGTGATTATGAATCCGGAGGTGCAAAAGCTATTTCTGTTCTTACTGATGAAAACTGGTTCGGCGGCTCCCTTGAAACTCTCGAAATTGTACATGAAGCTACTGTTTTGCCTTTGTTGCATAAAGAGTTCATAATAACTCCATATCAACTGCTGGAGGGACGTTTACGCGGTGCGAGTGCGGCATTAATTCTGGCCTATTATTTTCAGCAGGCAGAATTAGCTAAAATAATTGCTGAAGCTAAAACAATCGGTCTGGAGGCCGTTGTGGAATGTTCGCTGGAGACTGAACTGCCAAGGGCACTTGCTGTTAATCCGGACATTTTAATGATCAACAATAGAGCAATTGCCGCAATTCCGGAAGAACCGGTTAAAACATATGATCTTGGCAGTGTGGATGTAATTTCATCGTGGTGGGAACGTAATCCGGAATTAAGAAGCTGGAAAAAACAGCCCGGGAAACTGTTGATCAGCGCCAGCTGCGTCTATTCTAAGAAGGATATCCAAAGTCTGCTGAAGATTCCCTGTGATGCCGTGCTGATCGGCAATGCCGCTATGGTGGCACCGGATCGTGCAGCATTTATACGTTCACTCAGTAAAACAGCAAAAGAATCTTTAAGTTCTTAAAGAAAATTCCATGAAAAAAACAACTAATTTAGATTTAAGCATTTTGGTGGTGGATGATGACGAAAATATCCGGATGGTTCTCCGACAGTCTCTGGAAAAAGCCGGATATCACGTCAGTACTGCAAAAAATGCAGAAGAGGCCCTGAACACACTGCAGCGCAGTTTCTTCAATGTTGTGATAACAGATATCATGATGGCAGAGATGAGCGGGGTGGAATTATTGATGCAGATCAAGGAAATGAATTCGCTGATGCAGATATTTGTGATGACATCACACAGCACATTACCGCATGTTATCCAATGTATGCAGGGAGGTGCTTATGATTTTTTTGAAAAACCACTCAAAATTGAAGACATCCTAATTTCACTTGGAGAAGCAGCCCGTCGCGCAGCCCGCTGGAGTTCCCTTTACAACCGCCACTCATTGTCCTCGCAAAAAAAATAGGATGATATTTTTTCTAAGGCAGAGCAGTTGCAACTGAAACTAAAAAGTTTAAATTCCTCTCTAGCTAAATTCGCGGTCGGGGAATCAAAAACGCCGGTGTCTGTTCAACAGCGGCTGATTAGAACTTTTTAGGGTTCTTCAAAGCTGACGTGAAACGACAAAATCCGCAATATCAGACAAGGATTTTGTGAGCTCTGTTTCAGCAAAATTTTCGATACTCCGTTTTGCCGCAGTAGAATGTTTTTTGGAAAATTCTAAAGTATAATTGATAGAACCGTAGCGCCGCATCAACTTGATCACCTCCTCTATCTGTGGTTTTGCTATTTCCTGCAGGGAGAGAATCGAATCAAGACGCTTTCTATCGACAACATTTGCTTGGGCCAACAAGTGACTTAAAGGCAGAGTTATTTTACGTTCCTGCAAATCCCCGCCAACAGGTTTTCCAGTTTTATTTTCATCTGCATAATCAAGAGCATCATCCACAATCTGAAATGATATTCCCAGTGCCATTCCGTAATCATACAACTTATTTGCGGATTCGCCTGACGCACCAGCCAGTAAGGCGCCAATCTTAATCGCAGTTGCAAAAAGACAGGCTGTTTTGTTGATGATGATTTCAAGATATTCTACCTCGTTTGCAGCCTCAAAAGAACGTGTCAACTGTAATAACTCACCACGCGCCATCTTTGTTGTTGTTTCTGACATCAGTTCCAGCACTTCAAGATTACGCAATTTTGTGAGGTGGTGAAATGCCATCGCCAGTAAATAATCTCCTGAAAGAACGCTGGCTTCATTACCCCAAACCTTGCAAACAGCCTGCTTGGCTCTGCGTGTATCCGCTCCGTCAACCACATCATCGTGCAGAAGAGTCGCCGTGTGTAGATACTCAATCACCTGCGCGGCCTGCATCACCCGTTCATCCACACCGTCAAACATTTCTGCACCTAACAGTACAAGTGCGGGACGTAGCCTTTTTCCACCGGAACTTAGAATATGATCGGCCACATTGTTGAGCAAAGGGATATCGGTCTTTACATCACTCAAAATTTTTAATTCAAGCAACTCAATATCAGTGGATACTACTTTTAGGATGTGTTCTAAACTGTCAGTAGTGCTAGATGTCTGGGTAACAGTTTTTGTTAAAGGAAGGTTCATGAGAGCAGAAACAAGATCAGGCATCCACAGGCTGCATCACAAACAGCAAATCACCCTGGTTTACAGTGTTCTGGTCTTCGGCGATAACACGAGTAACTTTGTACTTCACATCATCGAGATATAATGATTCTCCATCAGGACTTTTGTAGTCTGCCAATGATAATTCCGTGAAGACTTTCATTGATTCCAACAGACACAGAGTGTGATTGACGTCAATGATCTGTCCTTCACTTACAAAAGGTTCATCCTCACGTGACGCAGCCCGGTAAAAACCACCCATCTGTAGAGAGAGAACCTTCAATTCATCTGAACCTTCAAGCATAATGGCTTTCTGGTCAACAGCATTTTTAGAAGTCCCTGAATCTTTTTGGGATTCACTAAGAAGTTTCTTTTCATCAATCCGTTCAAACAAATCAACCAGATATCCGGTACTGAATCGACCCTTTTGAAATTCTACATCCTTCAGGATTAGCCGATTCAAAGCCAAGTTAGTGGAGACACCATGAATTTTAACTCCCTTTAAATAATCAAGCAAATTACTGATTGCTTCCCTTCGTGATTTCCCCCAGCAGATTATCTGCGCAATCAGACTGTCGTAAAATGGTGAAACTACAGAACCGGACGCAACTGTTTGAATGACACGCACATTTGCTTTTTCCGGGAAATACACTTCAGATAAATGTCCCGGATCCGGAATAAAGCGAAGTTCACCCTCATCATCGAGTTCAATTTTCTCTGCAATCACACGTAACTCAATGGCATGACCCTTGAGTTTAACATCAAGGTCTCCAATATCGTCTCCTTGTGCTACTTTCAACTGTAACTGTACCAAATCAGTTCCGGTAACCATTTCGGATACAGGATGCTCTACCTGCAGCCGTGTATTCATTTCCATAAAATACACACTTTTTTGATCAAGATCATAAATAAATTCAACAGTACCGGCACCTATGTAATCAATTTCTTCAATCAATTTAACTGCATTATTATATAGATGATCCTTGATATTTTTCGGAATTCCGGAAGCACTTTCCTCAATAAGTTTCTGATAATTACGCTGAACCGAACAGTCACGTATTCCCAATAATTTTGAATTACCGTGCATGTCGCGGATTATTTGTACTTCAAGATGTCGCATTGAACCGATAAATTTTTCTAAATACAAATCTCCGTTGCCAAATGCGCTCAGGGCTTCCTGAGACATCCGTGAAAATATTGATTTGAAGCGCCCTGCTTCTCTAACTACTTCAATCCCTTTTCCACCTCCTCCGTGTGCCGCTTTTATCAGCACAGGGAATCCAATTTCCGCGGCAACAATCAGGGCATGTGCAGGATCCATTAAAGCTCCTTCACTACCCGGGACAACCGGTATTTTTAAATTACGGGCAGTCGCAATTGCATTTGACTTGTTGCCCATTCTATCCATGTTCGCAACACGCGGTCCGATAAAGTTAAAACCGTGTTCCCGGCAAATCCTTGCGTAATGCGGAGATTCCGACAAAAATCCAATGCCTGGATGAATTGCATCTACTTCCTCCTGTTCTGCAATTCTGATTACACTCATTCCGTTCAAATAACTATCCTGCGGTGTGTTGCCTCCAATACAGACCAGACGGTCTTTTTCACGCAGCAAAGTTGCAGGATAACTTTCCATATCAGCATCAGAGGCAACCAAAACCACTTCCATTTCAGCATCCTGCGTTCCTCGGATCAAACGTGTTGCGGTGCAGCCGCGTGCGTGAATCAGCACACGTTTAAGCTCTCCTGTATGTAAATTTTCCTGAGTAGAATAAGCCTGAGCTTCATCACCTACAGACAACTGATATTCACCGGACAAGACACGTGAAATAATTTCCTCCACTGAATATTTTGCAACCGGAATCTGCGGGTCAATTTCCAAAAGTTTTTGATCAATATCGGCGTCAAAAGGATTTTTGACAAGACCGTCCATTGTTCCCGGATTTGTGGAAAGGTAATTCGACAAAGTTGAATGAGCTGGTAAGTGACTTTCCACCACCAATTGACCGGCAAAGGGAATTTGTGAACCGGAGAAAAAGTACGTACGCACAAGCAAATGCGTCACGAAACTAGCTTGTGCACCTCCTGTACAGTCACGAAAACCGAAACACAATACCGGAAGGTCCAGATCTTTTACAAATCTTGTTATCCGTTCGTTTATAATAGCCATCGAGAATAAAGATCCGCCGCCTTCTTTGGTTTGCATACCTGCGGAAGAGATGAAAAATATCACCGGTAATTTCAAACGTGCGCAATCATCAAGTAAGCGGCAAACTTTTTCGCAGCTTGCCATATCAAAAGCTCCGGCCTGAAACTCTATATTACTGACCACCAGACCTACACGGTAAGACGTTTTTTGTTTTTTAGGAGCATTTTTTTTATCAGTGGCTGCTTTGCCGTTTTCTCCATTGGTAAATGTTCCCAGTCCAGTCACCACACCACACGGAGTAACACCATTATCCAATGCCTGCTCAATTGCGTCACGGAATCCTGGAAATTTAACCGGATTTGAAGTTATCCTGTCTGCGTACAGTTCCTTAAAGTCTCTGAAATAATGTTCAATGACTTTAGTTGAACTGATGACAGAGCTTTTGTATCCTCGTAACAAGTTCTGGATCAGCAAATCTTTGTAAGACTGATCGAGACGATTCCAAAAATCTTTAATGCCGATATTGCGTGGGGTTATTTTTCCGTTAAAGCGGCCTTTATTCTGCTGTGCTTCGTAAAGCGACGGCAGCAATCCGGAAAAATAATAACGCACAAGTCCAAACAACGGAGGACTCATCCGCGGAAAGACAACCCTTTTCCATTCGCTGATTGTACCAAGTACATCATCACAATCTTTGCGGTCAATGAAATTTGCCAGCCACTTAAAAAATTGTGTTCGTACTGAATTACTTTCAAGTTTTAAAGAATTTTTTTCAAATTCCTTCATTGCCCCTTCCACTGTCTGCTCAAACAACTGTTCAACAGATTTTTGCGAAATTTGATTTGTACCTTTCAGTTCATCTGCAATCGTCGGAAGAGCTTCTATGACTTGATTGTAGAGCAAATCAAACAGGAGTATGTTCTGAAAATTTTCCTTAAAACTGTGATTAATAATAGTAGTTTTTAACAAGTCCAGTAAATTAGGATTCTTTGGCGTAAGATCATTGAGAGTGAATTCTCCAAGTTGATCGTGCAGTTCTATCAGGTTTTCTGCAGTACTGTCCTTCCAGTAATTATAGAGGTAAAGCAGGATTTCCAGAGTCAGGTCATCAACCGCTTTTTTATAATTCTCGCGCGGATCTCCAATGAAAAAGGCAACTAGACGTCCACGTTCTTTTTCACGGTCATCACGGGAACTTACAAACTGTTCAAAACGTTTATTCAGTTTTTCGTGAAATCTCACCTCCAGAGGAGTCTTATACCACTGCTGTAGTTTTTCCTGACGTTCGTTTTTAAGGCGTTCCTGCAATTTACCCAGAGGAGTTTTACGGGAACTGAGCCTGGCATAACTATCGATGGAGCGGCTGACAATTCGTTGACGCAATTTGAGGTAACGCATAAAACGATAAACATCACCAAAAATATTGAGTGTACCTGTTGGAGAGCGGTCTGTAACTCTGTTACTTTCAATTAAGAGTTTTGAAGGGTTGAGATAATGATTGATGCTGTCACGATAATGATCAAAGAAAAAATCATTTTCTATTAAGAATTTGCAAGAATTATTTTCAGTCGCTTCAACAGCACTGATGATTGCATCCTTGATATTTTTTGCCTGATGAGGTTGGTCATAAGCATAATCAATGATTCCGTCGAAATATCCTTGGGACTTCAATTCATATGCAGAAACTCCAATGTGTTTGGCTGACTCCTGCCAGGACAAATCATATTTCCGAGCAATGTTGCTTAAACCTTTTGGATGGATAGTGTTGAAGACACCCTGCCTGACGGAAAGCAGGATGTTGGCGGTTGCCAGAGGAATTGCTCCACCACTGTAACCGCCTCCAAAAACAATACCAATGACAGGCAACTGTAAATTTGCCATCTCACTAATCAGGAAGGAAATACTGTGCGACTGGTTGTCCAGATTTGCTTCTGCATCGGCGGCTGCACCCGGCGTATCCATGAAAGTTACCAGAGGAATACTGTGCGACGCAAAAAAACGTACCTTTTCCGCAGCTTCACGGTGGTGATTCGGAGCCCAGACACCATTTTGTATTTTGTGATTCTGGGCAATAAATCCTAACCTTCGCGTTTGCCCGGAAATTAAAAACTCAATTTCTGCTGTGTAAAGTGGTCCTTCGGTTTCTTCCGCAACCATTTTTCCGCCTAACTGCTGAATTACTTCTGGAGCACTCGGACGTTTTTTTGATTCAGACGGATTCACCACACGTTGAATATATGAGTCAACGTCTACTTTCTTCAGTTGCTGAACTTCATCTTCAATCTCTTCCGCGGAAAGCAGACCATGAATTCCTGAATCATCAAAAAAAACAGGCTGCTTCTTCCCACGCAGAAGGGAAAGATCGTGTGACATCACTTCAGCAGCATGAAACGCTGATTTGTTTTTGCTGGGTTTTTTATTGTTTGAGCCCATATAATTAAGATGTTTTGTGCAAAATTCAGGTTGTGCTTTTACGGTAGTAATAACGGTGACAATGCATTGTCAAGTGAAGGTAGCGAAATCGGAAACAAGAGTTGCTCTTCCAAAGAATGTAATTGAGCCGCGGTTAACGGATCGTTTTGTTGATGAAATTTTCGTAATATTTTCAGCTTTTTTTCAGGCTTTTTTAAACGCTGATAAGCGACTGCCAAACGGTCCAGAAACAAAAGCTGCATCGGTGGATTACCAGACAGACGCTGGCTTTGTTCCAGAGTTGTTTCCAGCAACTCCATGACTTGCCCCCAGTCTTCAGTCATGACCAGCGATGCGCTTAAACCGTCTACAAGAAAAAGGTGCCCCGGGTACTGTACTAATCCCTGCCGGAGAATTTTCTGAGCTTGCTGCTCTTTAGCATCGTAACGTAGCAGATCACCGACCAGACGATGCGCATAACCCTGGCTTTCTTTACGTTCAAGGTAGGGCTGACTAATATCCAGTGCCTCTTGATACTTTCCAACACGGCTTAAAGTTAAAGCATGCAGGTAAACGACTTCCCAGTTTCCTGTAAGAACTGCTAATAACGGAGTTGTTACCTCCAGGACAGAACGGTACTTGCCTTGTTGATAAAGCACCCTCGCCAGTGAAAAATGGATAGAAGGCGAATCTTGAACGAGAATTGCCTGGCGCAGAAGTTTTTCTGCTTCTGCGGAATTACCACGGCTTTTAAACAAATCCGCCTGCAGTTGCAATGCTTCAGTATTCAACGGATGTTTTTCCTGTATACGCTTTAACTGCTTTTCAACGACGGATAACTTGCCTTTCATCAGTTGTCTGCGTAAAAACAGCAGTTGATAAGAAGGATTGGCCGAGTCTAATTCCAGTGCCCTACCAATCGCTAAATCGCCCTGTAGATAATCACCTTGTCGAAACAAAATTGAGGAGCGCAAGTAATGTGCTCTGGCCAGACGCGGGTTAATTTCCAGCCCACGAGTTAACCAGGTAAGTGAATCTTCTAAAAACCCCTTGCGTAACAACTGAACAGCTAACCCCATGATCGCGTCCACGTTTTCAGGTTGCTGTTCAAGTATAGTTTGAAAACGTATACGTGCTTCTTTTTCCTGCTCCTGATGTAAAAGCAAATATGCTTCAATTAGTTGATCTTCTGTAGAAAATGATTTTTTTGTTCTCAGTTCAACGAGTAAAGCCTGTGCTTCCGGCCATTGCTGCTGTGCGAATTGAATCCGGAGTAATTCACGCCGAATCGGTGCGTAGTCCGGAAATTGATTTAGCATTTCTTCCGCGAGAGTCTGGGCGTAATAGTAACTGCCTTGAAGCGAATATGATTGAACTCTCATGAGCAGAGCTTCTTTGTTTTTTGGCTCAAGTTTCAACAAAGTATCGAGAGTACGTATTGAACCCTCGAATTCGCGTTGACGCAAATAAATGCGTGCGAGATGGTAAAGCGCTTCTACATAAAGTCGATCTATCTGCAGTGCCTGCTCCAGCGATGAGATTGCCCTGCCGTCATCATCAATCTTTTCATACGTTGCTGCTAGTTTCAAATATGCAGAAACACGTTCTGGTGAAATCCTGACTGCAATCGCCAATTCTGTAATTGCATCGCCGTAACGTTCAAGAGCAAAAGCAATGCTGCCCAGCAACTCATAATAAGCTGCGTTAAAAGGATCAAAACGGGTGGCACGCCGTGCATGCTTTTCTGCAGATTCGAAATTTTTGACAAAATAATAAGATCTGGCTAAATTGTAATGGGCGTCTACATTTTCCTCTTCACTTTCAAGAACTGCCTTTTGCTCCTCAATATAACTCTTTACATTATCATTGGTGAGCAACAGTTGCTGAATGTTTTCACCGTTTCCTGTACATGCGGAAAAAAGAAAAAGGCTTAACAGAAATAATAGGTAGAAATTAACAATTCTCACAGGTCAATCAGCAGGAGGGACATCAGCGTTTTCACTTATACTTTGTCCATTAATTTTAATTTTCGGCAGATGAACGGTGATTGTTTCAGATGCTGAACTTTCATTTCCGAAACGATCAACCAACCGTAATTGATATAACCAAGTATCGCCATTTTGACCTCGCAAATCAACATAAAACGGGAGTTTTACTGATGAGTTGTCCGGTTGTGCGTCTTTCAATTGCTCTCGAATGACGTGATAAATCTGTAATTTAAGCTTATCAAGGTAGAAGTTATTTGAAGATTTGCTGTTAATTGGAGTTTCCGACCATTTTTCTCCATTGCGTATACGGTAAAGGTTTACCTTATATTTCTGCTGTTCTGCAAAATAACTTCCCCGTCCCTGAAGACGTGTTAATCCTTTATCCCCAATTTGCGGCCAGGAGAGTCTTATGATAAACGTCCTGGCACGTGTTTCCGGTTGTTTGTCTGGCAAATTAAGCTCTGAACTATCAGTCTCCGTTTTTTCCTGTGGTTGCAGTTTAACTGCATCATCGTCAAGTAAAGTTGTTTTTTTCAAAACCACATTTCCAAAAGCAAAGCGTACAGTTTGTTTTTCATCCTCAATTTGGATGATTTTCAAGTTTGGCTCAGGAACTTTTGGAAACAGCTTATTTTGTCGGAATATAACTGTTTTAGCAGGAGACAGAATTTCATCATCGGGACCAACGTGACTTAGTTCGAATTGCTGCACATTCAAATTTTGGTCCTGCAGTGCTGAATAATAATACAAATGATTGCCCTCACGTATAATCGATTTGCTAGAAAATAATATCCGTAAAGGCGTCTGTTCCTCGGAGTCACAAGCAGGACAATCGAGCGGTATTCTCGATTCATTCAGCAGAAAATATTCCTGAATTTCCGGAAGTTCAGCAAATTTATTTAAGGCTGCAGCTCTTTCATTTTCATTGATAACCCAGGATAAACGTAGACTCGCACCACGCTGTTGGACTTTAAAATCGCTGAATGTTGGCTCTTGTTTTATTTCCGGAAGATTACGAGGTGCGGTACGTAAACCGCAAGAGGCCAGCCATACGGAACTAATCAGTAAGTAAAAGAAAAAATAATTGCGGAAAAGGAAGCTGCGGCGGAAATTCATGGATCAATAGCCACGTGCTAAATCAACTAGGTTTAACAGTTGTCTGCCCGAAACGGCACGTTTGTAGTTTTCGAGAATTTGCGGTGCAACCGAATTCGCAGGTGTGGAACTGGAATTGTGAGGAGTGATCAGAATTTTTTTATGTTTCCGGAAAGGATGTTCTTCCGCAAGAGGTTCTGTACGGAACACATCCAAGCAGGCACCTGACAAATGGCCTTCATCCAATAAAGGAATAAGATCTTCCTCCACAAGCGTATGTCCACGGCCTACATTGATCAGATATGCCCCGCGTTTCAGTTTTGAAAGTGTCTCCGAATTCAGCAAATCAGTGGTTTCAGTGGTCAGTGGAAGTAAATTGACGAGATAATCCGTCTTTTTCAACATTTCAATTAACCCGTCATTCCCGGAAAAACTACTCACACCTTCGAATTGTTTGGGCGTTCTGCTCCAGCCGGAAACATCAAATCCCATTTTTAAAAACACTTTCGCGGTTGCTTGCCCCAAATAACCCAAACCAAGGATACTCAGTTGATTACCAGGCTGACGAGTCGCGATTCCCCATGCAATGAAATCTGAATTTTTAGCATGTTGCAGTAATTGTCGCCTCTGTAATAGTACAACCGCCAGCAGATATTCACTCATCCACTCTGCCATTGTTTCATCAGTTAAACGTACAAGCGGTACACCTTCAGGAAGTTTGCTGTCCGCCAGCAAACCATCCGCACCGTGACCGTAAGAGGAAATCGCTTTCAAATTAGGGTAATTCAGCAACAGACCTTCCGGATAATTATTCCAAACTACCGCAAACTCTACTTCATCCGGATTTTGTACTTCCTCAGAACCAATTTCAATTTTCAAATCCGGATCAAGTTTCAAAAGTTCTGTACCCAAAGCAAAGGGCTTCATTGATTCCGGAAGACTTATCAGCAGTGACATATAATTTTCATCTTAAATAAAATTAATTCATTAGTTTAGCGGAAAAACTTATTTTAAGACAAATACAGGTTTTATATCTCTCAGCAGATCCGTTATCTGATTCCTGTCATTATTGAGTCTTATCATCTCAGTCACCCAATGCAAAACTTGTTTTGCGGTTTCTGCGGGAAAGCCGAGTTTGCCACAAATTGAGCCCAGCATATTAACTTCTGAGTTTTTGACTTTCCCGTCAGCCGCAATGACCATCCCCAGTAAAAAAAAGAAATGTCCTGCATATTCACGGTCCGTGGTTAATTCCCCCAGTTCCACACTTTCGCGGTTTTTAATTGATTCAATCAGTTCATCCCGAATTTCATCATTTTCAATCATCATGATTGCATCCCTGAAAAATCCTTTTTCTTCCGTGACGAGTTGTCTGTCTGCAATTAAAATATTCACAATCGCGCGTGCCAGCCAGATTTTTCCTTCTTCACTTATTTTTTCAAGATATTCTGGAATTAAACGATATTCTGCGATTGAATTTATTGTTTCATCCATTACGATACCCCTTGAAAAAGTTCTAGTATAGCCTTATAAAATGATAAACTCTCAACAACATGACTGCCTCCTTCAAAATATACTGAATAATCCGGAAACTAACTCCCATTTACCTGCTCACAGCATCGCAAAGAGAGAGCATCTTGTCAAGAATGTCTTGACCATGCTCGTAAAATGGAGCCTTTTTAATTATTCGTATTTTTCAATAATTTTGACTTCTACACTTTAAAAATATAAAATCCCATGGCTGCGGATACTAGTCAAATACAGGCAGAACTTCTACAGATAGAGCTTGCCATTGAGTTGGACCAGGGGAAAAGTGTCTCTGAGGTGGCAGAAAAATTTGGGCTTACAATTGCTGTTGTCAAAGATGTTGCAAAAAAAAGCGGATCATCAGAACCAAAGATAAAGAAAATAAAAACAAGACGGTTTTCAACTGAGGAACAGACAGTGCTGGTTGAAAGAATAGCAAGCGGAGAAGCATTGGAAGATATCGCGGCGGAAGCAGGAATAACAGAAAACACAATCCGGCGCTGGTGTAAAAAACACGGAGTTAGTGTTCCCAGAAATATCGAACAGCTTAGCCTTGCTGAACAACGTGAAATCAGAGAACTGCTGGACGAACAAGACCCGCAGGAGATTGCTCAGGCATATAACATCAGCCGAAACGCAGTTGAAGAACTGCAGGAACCACTGCACAATATGCTTGATACTGAAACACTGAGTTATTTATTTGAACTGCTACGTGAACGTCCACGTGCATCTGATAAAATACTTTGTGGAATCGCGAAAGAAGCAGGACTTGAAATTCCGGTGACTGCAGTGGGTTCTTACAGGAAGAGACTTAAAATGATGGATTTGATTTAGGAGCCAAAATGGTTCTGCTGACCATCCATGCTCCTCAGCAGAGCAGCAATTTCGTTGAGTTCACGAATCTGAGGCAAATCCGTATTACCTTTTACAGTAGAGGACTGGTTAAATTTATCTGCGGCGCTAACCACCGATTGTGACTGTTCGGTGTCAACTTTGTTCTCATTTGGCTCAGTCGATTTGACGATCTTAATTACGGCTTCACTGCGCAATCCTTTCAGCATATTTATTACGTCAGTAACGCCGATGCGTCTCTGCAGATCTACTTGAAGGCTGACATCGTTCTCTGTAACCATTTCAAAGTTGTTGAGTTATGATGATAATTAGAGCTTCCCTTGTAAAATACTCGCAAAGTTCATACCACAACGCTTAAAAACTTTTTTAGCTTCGTTCCTTCAACAAAGATTTAAATGTTTTACAATTCCAGTTCATCATTCATAAAAAAAATCCTGAGCAAAAAACTAACTCCTGTCTCATTTACTCTTGCAGAAATCACGGCAGGCATTTTTCAGGACATGCATAACGCGCTTTAAATTTTGCAATTGAAGAAATAAGTTCACCGGCTGAATTTCCGGCATCATGATCCTTGCCGTTCATTCTTAAAATCAACTTGCGCTGCTTTGAAGGACGCAGATAACTGTTTACAACATCCATAATGTCTTCACGTGTAAGTTCTTCCAGAGCTCTTATTTCTTGACTGTTGGCATCAAATTCCGCATTATTTTCAAAAGCAAGCGTGAACAGCCGACCAGCTTCTGCTGTTACGGAAGTTGTCTTCTGCAGCTTACTATTCAGCACCGATTTTTTTATATTATTAAGTTCTGCATTAGGCAGTTCCTTTAAGGAATCATTGAACTTTACGAGAAATGCATCCATCCGCTGCTCCAGCGTTGCTGAATTGTACTCACCGGACTGAATGATAAAGATTATCCCTAAAGTTTTTTCGAGCCCAGTCATACCGGAATTTACGATATAACCCAGTTGTTGGCTGGTACGCAGATCATTATAAAACTGGGGCTGTATCAAGCTGTCAATCACCATTAATGCAGCCTGCAATTCAGGACTGCGTTGTCCAACCTGAATGTCCGTTACCACGGCGGAATTTTCAACCTGCATTTTACGGGTGTAAGTATGTGAATCTCCTGCATTAAGCTGACGTACAGTGTTGATGAAACGTTTTTCTTCTGCTAATGGTTTAGCGGTTAATTTTTTACGCAGCACTTCCGCAGCCTCACTCACAGTTTCAGCATGGAGATTCCCATATGCCAGTCCTTCTATATAAATGTTGTCGTAAAGTTTATCCGCAAATTTTTTCAAATCTTTCAGTTTTATTTTTTTAATCTCTTTTTCATAATCCATGATTGAAAATTTTCTACCTTCCAACAGCAAACTGCGGTAATAAAATGCCTGTTGATATGGTTGCTGGAAATGAAAATTTTGGTAGCGGCGCAGCCGAACTTCCTTGAGGGTGTTAAAGGTTTTTTGATCAATTGATATTTCTTTCAACCGACCCGCAACCGTTTTTACCAGTTCCTGAATTCTGTCGGAGTATCCGCTGAATGTCAGGTTTATGCCTTCCTTGTCAACGTTGATTCCGTATTCCAAACCTGCGAGACGGACTGGATAGCCGAATTCATTGAAACCTTCAATGATGGCGTCAGTATAAAGTTGTGACAGGACTGCATTACGCGGTGAAGAATAAACTTCAGCTGAATTTATCCTGAACATCATCTGTGCTTTTGGAGTCTCAAATCGATAATCCTGCTGAAACCAGATTTTTCCAAATTCATCATCCCGTAAAATTTGTGGCTTCCCCAATGCATGTTTGCGCAGTAGTTCCCTCAATGCTTCCGCATAGTCTGCCTGAGGTGGAATATTCACTGCAGTCAACATCTCGTCCCACGATTTCCACGATTTACCCTGTGCGCTTTCCAGACGTTTTAGCACTCCGGCACTCAGCCCCTCTTTCCGTAGCCCTGCAAGCGATTGATGAGTAAGTTGAAGTGAGCCTTTATAAGCCAGCACTTCCAGACTTTTCGGCAGAAATGGATTTGCTTGGGGAAGTTTCAAAGCAGAATTCATTTTTGAATTACGCCATTTATTCATCCACTTGGGCTGGCTGTAGCTGAGCGAATACTCAACGCCATAGAACTCTTCCTTTTCGCTTGTTTTAACCTTACGTGCAGCTAAAACCGCGAGCATATTCTGCGGTGTCAAATTGTAAAGCAGACTGTCAAAAATACGTGGTTTGAATTCCGTGATAATGTACGGAGCAAATTCTACCGTACGCATTGGGTAGTACATCATCAGCGTTGAAAAAACATTGACCAGCGAAGTCCCTTCAGGTTTTTCAGCAAAACTGTAGTCTATTTCAGACATCAATTTTACTTCATCATAAACATAACGAGGTAGCCCTGTATTACGCAGCAAACGGAGATATTGAAAAACATTACGAATGACTTTTGAATAATTTCTGAGACCTTTAGGCGTGAGTTGAATATTGATATCAAAACTAGAATATGATTTGTTAGAAGCGCCACCTCCTGCAGACAAAGCTGTCGCCAGGTTTTCACGTTTCAGCAATGAAAGCAAACTGCCCTGACCTTCATGTCCAAGCAGGAAACCCAACATTCCCAGAGGTTGACTTTTGTAATAATGTAAGGTGCGAGATAAAGGAAACATCAGAGTTAATGAACGTGTATCCTTGATAGTTTTAACCTGCATTAAGCGGAACCGCGGATCAGGTTTCATATATTTCGCTGAAACTCGATTTTCCATCAGATTACGGTTCTTCACAGTTGCAAAACGCGCTGCGACCAGGTTTTGCAAAGTATCGAGATCCTGAGGACCTGCTACAGCCAGCATCATCTGGTTACTTGAATAGTTCTTACGGTAAAAACCAAGCAGCTCTTTCCTGCTGACTCCATCCAGTGTTTCCATCGTTCCTGTGGCAAAATGTCGGGCTGGATGTCCTTCTTCATATGCTTTTCTTTTTACCTGGTAAATTCTACGAAAATCATTAGGTATATTTTTTGAGTGTTCCGCTTCAATGGCTCTCTTTTCACGTTCCACTAAATCCTGATTAAACAAAGGTGCAATAAAAAATTGTGAGAAACGGTCCAAACCTTCTTCAAGATGCTCCGGATCAATTTCGAAATGATAATTTGTACGGTCATCTGCAGTATAGGCATTGCTGAAACCGTCATGCGTTGAAACAAATTTCTGATAGCTGCCTTCTTCCGGATATTTTTCAGTCCCCAGAAAAAGCATGTGTTCCAGGAAATGTGCCAGTCCGAATCGTTCCGCAGGATCGCTCATTGAACCAACTCCGACTGTCAGCGACGCAGCACCGCGCTGTAGTGTCGGATCAGAAATAAGCATTACTTTCATTTGATTCGGCAGTAGAAAACGACGATACTGGCGCGAAGGATAACGCGAGTCCGTATTGTCCAGACCTCCACCCAGAACTGAGACAGAGATTCCTGTTAAAAAACATAGTGTCAATAATAGAGTCAGAATTTTACGCATTATTAATTTCTCTTGCTTGAAAAAGTTGTAAGTTGTCTGCTTTTATTCATTTCATTTTGGGAATATTTGTAAAAAAACGCAATTTGAAAGAAAGTGTTTTTGTATTGACTATCAAAACACTCAGCTTAGTATACTTAATGATTTTAATTTATTTCTCCAGTTTCTCACGAAGGGCTGAAATAATTATACAGCTTGATCTGCAATACGCATATTTGACATAGACTACTCTTTGGGCTTACAGCAATACACTTGGCCACGTAGTGAGATTTTTACGGAATTTTGCGCAGATTCACAAAAATCAACTACTTTACATCATCAGCATTTTTCAAAAACAAGATCAATCAACACACGTAAAATAAATCATGGGAAATAAAGAATATTTTGCACGGGTTTCAGAATTATTCGAAAGGATCGAAGAAAAACTGGACCAGTTTGAAGACGAAATTGACTATGACCCATCACCAGATAAACTTATGGTCAATATAGAAAAAAATGGTAAAAAAATAGTGATCAACACTCAGAGAGCAATCAAGGAAATTTGGCTGGCCGGAAATTCAAAAGGCTGGCATTTTCAATTTCAACCGGAAAAAGAAATCTGGTTCGCAAATGCTGAACAGGAAGAATTTTACCAATGTTTAGCAAATCTGCTTTCAGACAATCTGGGACAGGAAGTTTCTTTCAACTAGGGTAATTGTTGTGGAACGGCCATTGTGTTTTTACTGCGATTTTCGGTAGTCTCCTGATTTGCCACCAGTTTTTTCCAGCAGACAAATCGATTCAATCTCCATACTTTTGCTGACAGATTTGCACATATCATAAATTGTCAGTGCCGCAACAGAAGCAGCAGTAAGTGCTTCCATCTCAACACCGGTACGTCCGCTGGTTTTTGCTGTAACCCGGATAACTGCATATTCACCCTCCAGTTTAATATCCACATCCACTCCTGAAAGCGGCAAAGGGTGGCACATGGGGATCAGCTCGGAAGTCCGCTTTGCGGCCTGAATAGCTCCAATTACCGCTGTTTGCAGAACAGGACCTTTTTTTGTACTTCCGGATTCTTTCAATAGTTCGGATAGTTCATGTCCCAGGTGAACACGTGCCAAAGCGACTGCAGTACGTTCAGTGATGTTTTTTTCGGATATATCGACCATCCGTGGTTGATCACCTCCGGAAAGGTGGGTAAATTCTGGCTTGGCTTCAGTCATTAGAAAGCGCTGGAACAAGTGAGTTTTCTCTTTGCTGGGCTTTAAAAGGTATCCAGCGTGAATTCCGCAAAATTTGGGTAGGCTGAAAATCTGCTTTGTAATTCATTTTGGGCGAGTTCTCTACCCAATATCCTAAATATAACCAGCGTATATCAAGAAAGCGGGCATATTCAATTTCATAAAGTAGAGAAAAAACTCCAAGTCTCTTTGACACAAATTCCGGATCAAAAACAAAATAAACTGAACTGATTAATTCTGCTAAACGATCTATCCAACCCACTCCAATGAGTTTGTCTGCTGAATAATAACGCATAATTTCTGTAGTAACCGGAGATTCAATCAAAAATTCATAGTACTCTATTTCACTAACCGGAGTTTCGAGCCTATGCCAATCTCTTTGATACCGCTGATAAAGCTCAAAATCCTGCTGGTTGAATTCCAGCTGATGATGCTCAACCCGTACATCCTCGTTTTTACGCCAAGTACGGCGCTGACCTTTGTTTTGTGAAAAATTTTGTACATCAACACGAATCGGAATGCACGATTGACAACCTGAACAAACTGGATGATAAATGGAAAGACCACTGCGGCGGAAACCTTGATTCAGTAATGATGTGTAACCGTCCGGAGGAAGCTCACTTGTCTGGAAAGAAAGATTGTGCCATGTCTTGTCATCCCGGTATGGACAAGGCCCATTGTCTGTCTGATAAAGTTTCACCTGGATGCCGCTCATTTTCAGTAATCTGGAAAGGGGAAGAAGTGAAAAGGCGTAAAAAACTTAAATCAGGACAATCCGGTAGCAATAACTGTCATGGTAACTTCATCTCTTGCAGAATCTGAAAAGGTGGCGCCCCAGATTAACTCAACGTCTTCGTCTGCCATATCTTCTATGAGTGACATAGCTTCCTGAATTTCATAAGCACTCGTGTCTTTAGGCCCACTTACATGCACCAAAATACCCTTTGCTCCACGGATATCTGTATCCTCCATGAGAGAACCATGTAAAGCATCTTCGACTGCATTCAGTGCTCTATCTTTACCTTTTGCCACACCTCTTCCTATGACAGCTTTACCCATACCTTTCATAATGGTCTGTACGTCTGCAAAGTCAACATTGATGTCACCGACTCCGCTGAGCAGCATGGTAATTCCCCTGATGGCATTGATCAGTACCATATCAACCATGTGAAAAGCCTCAAGGAAGCTCGTGTTCTGAGTACTGGCATCAAGTAGTTTATCATTTGGAATAACGAGCAGTGTATCGGTATATTCACGCAGACGCTCAACACCGGCCAGCCCTGAACTCCTGCGTTTAGTTCCTTCAAACGAAAAAGGAATCGTAACTATGCCGACAGTCAGAATTTGCTTTTCCTTTGACATCCGTGCAATAGTTGGAGCAGCACCAGTTCCAGTTCCTCCGCCCATTCCAGCTGCAATGAAAACCATATTCGCGCCTTCAATTGCTTCATTAATTTCTGCAAGGCTCTCTTCTGCTGCACCTTCACCAACTTCCGGGCGTGCTCCCGCACCCATACCGCGAGTCAGTTTTTTCCCAAGTTCAATCTTTTTATGTGATTTGTTACGCTTTAGCGCTTTTAGATCAGTGTTACAGATTATAGTCTCAACCTGGTCAAAATTTTCTTCCGCCATTTGTGTGACCACATTACCTCCAGCCCCACCAACGCCGATGATTTTTATGATTGGAATAAATCCTTCCTGAACAGGATAAAATTGCGCGGTTTGTTTTTCTGCCATGTATTTCAACTCAAAAGAAATTAGGGAATATATTTGTCTCGAAAATAAATCCTAAAGTATCTATAATACCCCACAGTATTATACTAATCAATGCAGTGATTCCTGTCGACTTGACGTTTTTAGAAAATATTAAAATTTCAAGAAACAGAAATTATGCAATAAACGTAAAAAAATATGCTTTGCTCACGGAAAATCTGTTCCCTGTATACATCCTGACCTCAGCCTGATTGTCATAAGTTCATAAAACGATCAAGATTCTCATTTTCAAAGTAAATATCTTTTTCAGCAACAAGTACCAGTTATTAACACAATTTTTCTTTATTAGATTGACTAATCCTTGCTCTGATTAGTAAATTATGATAGAGGTGTATTATTGAATTTGCAAACCAAAGAATTATTGACGGATAAAAAACCGTCTATTAACACATAAACCAAGGACCAATTATGATTTCTGAACAGATTTTTTATCTCTTTCTTTTTCCCTGGATTATTTTCATTGCTACTATACCAGGCTCTGTTATGACTTACCTCTTCGCTGGTCTGGCGGCGCAATTGCTGAATTATCTGCCAGAAAAAACTGAAGCTGATGCATAAAAACCGATTTTCAGCAACCAGTTTGTCCTGCATGTTTTCCATTCATTTTCTCTAAGACGGAGGAGACTTGAACCAGTACAGCGCGATGATTACCGACTTTCTGCATAAATGCGGAGATGCGGATAAAGAATTCGTCAGTGAACACGAGTGGTGGGTTGTAAGCGGCTCAGTCAAGGTGCAGATTTTCCTCACAAACATGGAGGAAAATGCAGAATTGGTGGTTGCGGCAAATCTTTTTCCGTATCCTGAGCAAAACGCGGAAGTCAACGCATATGTGCTTAAACTTAATGGGACTTTAAAGTTGAAAGGAGTGAGTTTTGGCATACGTAATCAGCACCTGATCTTAAGCTATATCCGTCCGGTGCACGGTCTCGATCCTGAGGAACTGGAATGGATCATTGCCAGTATCGCTGTAATTGCTGATGAATACGACGATTTCCTGATTGAAAAATTTAAACTTTAAAAAACAATGCTAATTGAATGATCATAGTTTAGCTGTTTTCACACCCTGAAAATTTTCCCTCTGCCTGTCTCCATTTTAGCGAAAATACACTTCAAGCCCTTACAAAGGAATTACTACGCATCTCATGACCGATGTTGGTTGACTCGCCGTGTCCGGTGATAACGGCAGTTTCTTCATCAAGTGTGTAAAGTTTTTCCTGAATAGATTTTTCGATCTGCTGATAGTCTCCGCCCCATAAATCAGTACGACCGATTGAACCCTGAAAAAGAGTATCGCCGGCAATCAACAGCTTTTGATTTGCAAACAAAAAACACATCGAACCGGGAGTATGCCCTGGTGTATGAAGTGCTTTACCCTGGACACCTTTCACATCAATTTCCTCCTCATGTTCCAGCCATTGGTCCGGCGGTGGTGGCTTTTCAAAAGGAATTCCGAACATCCGGCACTGATCTTCCAGCATGTCCCAGAGAAACAAATCATCACGGTGCAGAGCCAATTTTGCTCCGGTTGCTTCTTTCATTTTTCCGGAAGCAAGAAAATGATCCAGATGCGCATGTGTGTGAATTATACGTTCGACCTGAAGATCTAACTCAACTAAACGTTCAATCAGCATTTCAGCGTCACCTCCAGGATCTACCACAATTGCTTTCCGACTGACAGGATCGCCCAATATTGTGCAATTACACTGCAGGTGCCCGACAGGCAGAGTTTCTACGATTAACTCTGGAACATTCATCAAGCAGTCTTCTTTTTGGTAGCTTTATTTTTCCCGCCTCTACCAGCTTTTGGTGGCGGGGCCTCAGCAATTATTTTATGACACGCTGCTTCATCTAAACTTTCCGGGGCAATACCCTTTGGTATTTTGTAATTTTTCTTTCCGGACTTTATATACGGTCCATAACGCCCATCTAACACAAGAATTTCGCCAAAATCATGAATTGTGCTTTTAGCTTTTTTCTCCAGACCTTCACGAACAATCTCAATCGCCTGCGCTAAATCTGTTTTAAGAGGATCTTCACCTTTTGGCAGGGAGAAGAAATTTTTTCCAAGTTTTACATAAGGGCCAAAACGTCCGTTATTGACTATAATTTCCTCACCGTTTTCGTAGTTTCCAAGTGTGCGAGGCAAGGCGAAACATTCCATGGCCTCTTCAAAGCTTACATCATTGAGATTGAGGTTGTCCGGTAAAGAAGCAAAGCGCGGCTTTTCCTCATCTTCACGTGTACCTATCTGTACCATTGGTCCATATCTGCCGATACTCACACTGACAGGTTTTCCACTTTCGGGATCAGTACCCAATTCTCTACGTTTGAGTACTTCAGCACGTGTAACGGATCCGTCTTTTTCTACAACTCTTTCGTGAAACGGTTGGTAAAAACCACCCATCATCTCAACCCATTCTTCCTCACCGTTTGAGATACGGTCAAAGTTGCGTTCTATCTTAGCGGTAAAGCCAAGATTTACAATTTCCGAAAAATGATTGGTTAGGAAATCAGTCACAACTTCACCAATTGAAGTCGGTTTGAGTTGCTTTTCGGGAGTAACCTCCACATAACCACGATCCTGGATTGTAGAGATAGTTGGTGCATAAGTAGAAGGCCGCCCAATACCTTCAGACTCCATTTTTTTAACCAGAGATGCTTCTGTGTAACGTGGCGGTGGTTTAGTAAACAATTGCTCAAGATTCAATTTTTTCAACGGCAGTAGTTGATCTTTTTCGACTTTAGGCAGGATCACATCTTTTTCACCCGCCGCAGCACTTGGGGCCTCAAGGCCTTCCGTGTATGCCTGCAGAAAACCAGGAAAAACTACGCGCTGTCCTTTAGCCACGAAAAGACACTCTTTTTTTGCTCCTGCTACTATTTTCAAGGTGGTACGCGCAATTTCAGCAGGTGCCATCTGTGAGGCCAGGGTACGTTTCCAAACCAGACTGTAAAGGCGGAATTGATCTGAACTCAAATGGGCCTGGACAGTACTAGGTTTGAGGGAGAGATCCACCGGACGTATTGCTTCGTGTGCTTCCTGTGCGTTTGCAGTACGGTTCTTGAATTTTCGTGGCTCTTTCAAACCAAATTTTATACCATATTCTGCACTGATAACTTCCTGTGCTTGAGTCAAAGCCTGTTCAGCGAGCACTACTGAATCGGTACGCATATAGGTTATCAGACCTCCACTGTAATCCGGAATCTCAAAATTCCCTTCGTAAAGTTGCTGAGCGACCACCATTGTCCGTTTGACGGAATATCCGAGTTTTACAGACGCTTCCTGTTGGATGGTTGAGGTTGTGAATGGCGCGCCTGGTTTACGGTTTGTCATTCGTTCTTCAACTTCATTCACCACAAAATCACCCTGCTTTACGCTGGCTTCAATCTCAAGAGCGCCTTTTTCATTGACTACTTTTGCTGGTTTACCAGCAAGCTTTTTCAATTCTGAGGTAAAATCATTAAAGTCTGCGCGAATTCTCCAATATTCTTCTGGGATAAATTTTCTAATTTCTCTTTCACGTTCAACTAAAATATATACTGACACACTCTGCACTCTGCCTGCTGAAAGTCCGGGCTTGATTTTTTTCCAGAGCAAAGGCGACAGTTCATATCCTACGGCACGGTCAAGAATTCTGCGTGCCTGTTGCGCGTCAACTAACTGTTGATCTACATCTCGTGGATTTTTCAGCGCATTGAGAATCGCGGGCTTGGTTATTTCGTGAAAAACAATCCTTTTCACTGGACGTTTTTTTAAACCAAGTGCCGCCAGCAGATGCCACGAAATCGCCTCACCTTCACGGTCTTCATCGGTTGCAAGGTAAACGATTGTATCCTTGTTGATCTGTTTCTTCAGTTCACTTACAGTTTTTTTCTTATTCTTGGAAATCTCATAATCAGGGGCAAATCCATTTTCAGGGTCAAAACCAAGTTTACTCGAAGGGAGATCCCTTACATGCCCCATCGAAGCAGTTACAGTGTAATCTTTGCCTAGAAATTTACTGATTGTCCGGGCTTTAGCCGGTGATTCTACAATAATTAAATTTTTTGCCATACTTTTCTATGCAACCAGCGAATCCTGACTGCTAATCTTCAAAAATGTTTTTTAAATTGATAACTCTAGAATATACTCAGCGCTAGTGCCGATTTAATTAATTATTAATTGTGATTTTACACAGCCTCTGACGTACTTCTTATTGAATTACTTAAACTAAAAAATTAATTTAATCCTGAACGAGAATGCACCACCTTGTCCAGCAAGCCGTATTCAAGCGCTTCTTCCGCAGTAAACCAATTATCACGGTCAAGTGCTTTTTTTATTTCCTCGTGACTTTTCCCTGTTTGATCTGCATATAACTTAACCAGATGGTCACGTGTTTTTAAAATTTCACGCGCCTGAATTTCACACTCGGATGCCCGTCCCTGATATCCCATTAACAAAGGTTGGTGAATCATTATTTTTGCTTGCGGCATCGCAAATCGACGCCCTTCGTCTGCCGCTAAACTCAAAATTGACCCCATGCTCGCAGCAAATCCTGTCACTATAGTTGTTACAGGACAAGTAATAAATTTGAGCATATCAAAAATAGCAAAGCCGGAAAATATTTCTCCACCTGGAGAATTGATAAAAACCGTGATCGGCAATTCCGGACCTTCCTGTTCCAGCAGAACTAGCTGACTCAATACTTTTGCAGATAATTTTGCATCCACCTGTTGGGAAATAATGACTGTACGTGACTTTAGAAGCTTGCTCGAAATACTGTCCAATTCATCGTTATCTTCATTTTTTTCTTCACTCATTTATTATTCCTGTGTAATTCTTTTTGATTTTATTTAATTATATTCGCTTCATTCAAATTATGGTAAGGCAAAAACGTGTGCAAGTTTTTTATGAGCATTACTTCCGGGCCAGCAGTTCTGCATTATGCTTTGACAACTCTTTTAAACAAGCGAATTTAGTATTCACAGTGAAAATTCATAAAAACCACATTAAGCTGTTTATATGTTGTTTTATTAATAATTATCTGCAGAACCAGCTAATTCCAATTTGGCGTATTCAGCTTGTTTTCACTCAAAGATCCTGAACAGTTTTTTTTGTTTGAAACTTGTTCAGCATTTCATTTGCCAGTTCCATAGTGTTCTCACTAATCTCTTGTCCACCGATTAAATCCGCAAGAGCACGTACCCTATCATCCTGAGTTAATAGAGGACTAATATTTGTGAAAGTTTCATTTGCTGCTAATCTCTTGCTGACTAAATAATGATGTTCTGCAAAAGCGACTATTTGGGGAAGATGAGTTACACACAAAGTCTGGTGACGAACACCAAGTGAGTGTAATTTTTGCCCAACTATTTCAGCAATTGCTCCGCTGATTCCTGTATCAATTTCATCGAAAATTAAAATCTCAACTGTATCAAGTGAAGTTAAAACAGTCTTAAGTGCCAACATTATCCTGGAAAGCTCACCTCCGGAAGCAACTTTAACGAGACTCCGCATTTCCTGCCCAGGGTTAACTGTCAGTACAAATTCAACTCGGTCAATCCCAGTGGAAGTACATAAATCTTCATCTGCTGTTAACGACGCCGATACAATTTGAGTTTCAAATCTTGCCTTTTCCATTCCCAGTTGATGTAACTCATCAACTATCGCCTGATCCATTTTTTTAGCAGCATGCAGACGCTGTTGAGAAAGACGTGCTGCAAAATTGTTCAGGTTTTTACTTAAGCGCTCAATCCGCGAGCAAATCTCCTGTTCATTTTCAACCAGGTTTTCCAGAGAAGCTAATTCCTGCTGATTTTTTTCAAAAAGAGTTAGTAGTTCATCAGCATTTTCCAAACCAAATTTACGTTCGAAATGCTGAATTCGACTTAAGCGTTCATTGATCCAGGCCAGTCGTTTCGGATCGTCTTCAATTTTAGATGTATAGCTAACCAATTCACGATGACTGTCTTCAAGCTGAAAAAGTGCTGATTCAATACCGGAACGTATTATTCCGCATTCCGGATCTATCTGTTCCGCCTCACTTATTACTTTCCTCAAATATTCCAGTTGTTCTAAAACTGCACCATCCATCTCCTGCAACTGATGCTGTACCTGCCCAAGATTCGCGCTGAGTTTTTCCACATGCATCAGTCGGTTTTCTTCCTGTCTGAGTTCACTTTCTTCTGCTTGTTGATAATTCAATTCTGACAAATCTTCTATAATTTCCTGAAGTTCCTTTACACGTACAGCACGTACAGCAAATTGTTTTTGCATGAGTTGCTGTTCTTTCTTTGCGGACTGCAAAGCCTGGAATGAAGCTGTCACCTCTTGACGTAAAGGCAACAGTTGACCATATCCATCCAGAAAATCCAGGTGTGATGAAACACGCAACAGGGACTGATTGTCATGCTGACCATGGATATTTATTAATTGGCGACCTACTTTTTGTAAAAATTCTGCTGTTACTGAAACTCCGTTGATGTGCCTTTTTTGTCGGCCTTTGCGTGAAACCTGACAACGTACAATTATTTCATCATCAAGAGTTACACCGGACTCTTCCAGTTCTCTGCGAAAATCAAATTGCTCGCCCTGAACTGATTTTTTGGGAACTGTAAATATTGCTTCTACTACTGCCAATTCCTCGCCTGTCCTGATCATGCCCGGATCACCGCGATGTCCCAAAACAAGCAAAATAGCGTCGATCATAATCGATTTCCCTGCTCCTGTTTCACCGGTGAGAATGGAAAATCCGGCAGAGAATTCCACCTCAAGTTCACTGATCGTTGCTAAATTTTCTATCCTTAATTGTAATAACATCTCTTTATTTAATTATTGCACATTGATTAAATATATATTTTATCTAATTCATTGTTTTTAGAATTACTATATAGTTTTTATAATCTCTTATCTGATTTTATATATACTAATTCTATAACCTTCTAATTTGGGAGCTTTATATAATTTGATTTACTATATCTTTTTTCAACGGAATTCATGATTAGTTATTTAATATGAATAACTATATATCTATTCATAATTGAATTTAATTCGCTGTTTATGGTAATATGCTTATTGATTTATTATATGTTTATTCAAAAATACTTCAGATAAATATTTCTCACATTTTGGGCCACTTTTTCCACAGTTTCCCGCAAATTACTAACTTCGTAGCCGTGGTGTTTTAAAAGTTGAAGTATCGTTTCAGTTTGAACTTTTTCAAAATCCAGCAAATCTGTTGATTCATCATAGATCAGTCGCAGCCCATTTTCAATCAATCTCAACAGTTTGTAATTGTATCGCAAACTCTGCGCTTCTTCTTGATCAAGCAAATTCAGCTCACCAAGTTCCAGCAGTGCATCCATGGTTTTTGGACAGCGTAATTGAGGATAATCACGTCCATACTTAAGCTGCAATGCCTGTGTCAGAAATTCAATATCCAGCAATCCGCCTCTGCCCACTTTAATATTTTTGCGGTTTTCCTTTTCACCAGAGAGTTCCTGTTCTTTTCGCAGGCGGAAATGATGAATTTGCGCATCCATATCTTCCGGAGGAATCCATTCATAAACTGCACTGCGGATTCCATCCTCCACTTCTTTAAACCATTTTGCTTCACCTGTACCTCCAATTACTCTGCCTTTGATCAAGGCTTGATGTTCCCATGGCTGTGATTTTTCGTGATATTTTAGATAAATACCTAAAGGCGTCACCAGCACACCGGCATTCCCGGAAGGTCTCAAACGTGCGTCAAGTTTATAGGCATATCCTGTACGTGTCATTGTAGAAAGACAGGAGATGAAACGCTGGATCAACTTGATCCAATATTCCTGTGCCCCGATTCCATTTTCGCCGTCTGTGGAACCTTCTCCGGAATGGATAAAAATCAAATCCAGATCCGAGAAATAGGTTAACTCACTTCCGCCCAATTTCCCCAAACCAATGATCGCGAACTGACCTGATTCTCCGTGTTTATTTTTAACTTCTCCGTAACGTTGAGTTAACCATTTTTGAGACAGTCGAAAAGCGGACTGCACAATCACTTCCGCCAGAATAGTAAGTCCAATTCTGGTACGTTCGTAAGAAAGGACACCTTCCATTTCCGCACTTCCCAGCAGAAATGTGATAGTATGTTTGAACTGCCTGAGCTGATCTATTTCATCTTCTTCGTTATCAGCACAGCAAAGCAGCTTTTCTTCAAGTTGTGCAGTCCAACTTTCTGCAGATATTTCCAATCTTGAATTGTCCAGTTGTTCCAGCAAATCCAAATGATTGAGCAGGTAATTCCACAACATTTCGCTGGTTTCCGCAATACGCATCAAGCGTGAAAGTGAAGAAGGATGTTTGGACAATTTACGATAATAACCAATTTTAACACTGACAGCTTCAAACAGACGCTGAAATTTATTTTTCGTACTTTCATGCATCAGGGGGGCAAGATGCTGTGAAAACAGCTCGATAAACTGCTGTTCCTCCGTGGTGAAACTTTGTATCCTCGCGCAGTTGCGGATTGCCGCTTCAATTTCCAGATGTTTTCGACTGAACAATCCGCTGAAAACCGCACGTACACTTCCCATCACATCTTTCAAATCACTCAAAAGTTGCTGACGTGCTTTTTCTAGATCAAACTCAGAATAAGCTAAATTTCTAGCAATTTGCTGTTGCTGTTCAATGTCTGAAGGCATGGTATGGATTTGCTGTTCCTCACGTAACTGTAGATGATGTTCCACGCGTCTTAAAAACAAATATGCTTTTGCTAAAGTATCTGCATCACGCTGCGGAATTAATTCTGCGTCACTTAGTTTCCCCAATACTTCCAGGGTAGCAGGACTGCGCAGTCCCGGTTTTCCACCACCGTATAAAAGTTGAAAAGTTTGCACAAAAAATTCAATTTCACGGATTCCTCCAACGCCCAACTTGACGTTCAAAAAGCTTTCACGTATATGCTCCTCTTCAATACGCTTCTTTATTTTTTCAACATCATGCAGCACTGCCTCATCCAACAAACTCCGAAAAACAAAAGGTTTTATCATGCTCATAAAATCTTTTCCGGACTGAACACTTCCTGCCACGGGAACTGCTTTTATCAGGGCTTGACGCTCCCACAGTTCACCGCTTGAAGAATAATAGAATTCCATTTCGTCCAATGACTGAACGAGGGGAGCGCGATCTCCTCCTGGACGTAAACGCATGTCCATTCGCGCCAGAAATCCCTCCTCGGTTACATCCGCCATTACATCAATCAATATTTTTGCGGCTTTTATCCGGAGTTTGTAATCACCTTCCGGATCTCCTGTTAGGATTTCATTATCGTGAATGAAAATTAAATCAACATCGGATGAATAATTTAATTCATATCCTCCTAATTTCCCCATTCCTAAAATCATAAATGGAAAAAGTTCTCCAGACTCTGAACCTTGAGCAGATTTTGTCTCACTTCCGGAAGCACCGCTCTCAGCCGGATTTGTCTTCTTTACTGTGAAATTATTTAGGCCCAGTTCGTGTTTAGTTATGCCGGAAAGCGCCGCACGTAAAGAACAAATTGCAATTGCGGAAAGTTCCTCAAGTGTTTCTTTGAAAGGGCAAAGCTGAGCGAGGTCACGGACAGTTATTCGTAAATATTCTTCGTATTTGTAGCGCCGTAAAATATTCTTGAATCCCGCCAGGGAATACTCCGGTTGCTGCTTGATTCTTTTCAGCAGTTCTGTTTCCATTACTTCCAAACTTTTTTGTTGTAACAGAAAAGGAGAGTCCAGCAATTTATCAGCAAGTTCCGGATTCCTTTTTAAGCGAATTGCCAAAAAGTTACTGCGTCCGAAAATATACATAAAAGCCGTTGTGTCCGGACGATTCCAGTTAAAATCTCTTCCGGAACTAATACGGAATGCTTGCGTAAAATCAAGCAGCTGTGTCAAGGCTGTTTCCGGAGTACCGCAGGAAAGTAGAACAGGCAGAAAATGTGGCAGCTGATCTGAAATACCTGTAACCGCAACGCACTGATCCAGCAAATTCGCCAGACGTTCCGAAGATGCAGATGAGAAAGGTGAAGAAGTATCCTGTAATATTTCCTGCCAGTCGGTATTTTGAGGCAAAGGGAAGAGCTTGTTTATCCAGTCATTGAAGGTCACGTTTAACTCAGAAATGGTTTTGGGTGCGAGCACAGTCTAGCATAATCCGGCAATTGGCAGAAATAAAAAAACTCTGTTGTAACTGTAAAGATTCGCTCAGCAAAAAACAATCAATGAAAAATTACTGGATTTTCGGCCCTCTTTCCCTGCTTTTACTAAGCACCGAAGAATGTGCTGATTTGAAAAAACAGCGTGTTTAATCAGTAAAATGAACAGGATTAAAAAGAGACTTTATGCCGAGAGCAACTGCAAAGGAACGTAGAAAAACAAAAATTCGTGGGAGCAAAGGAATCACTCCCACGTGGAAGTTGTTTAACAGTGGTAATACAACTCGAACTCATGAGGATGGGGACGGGAATCGATGGCTTTGACTTCTTCTTCCATCTTCCAGTTCGACCAGTAATCAATGACATCTTTGGTAAACACATCACCTTTGAGCAGGAATTCGTGGTCGTTTTTCAAAGCTTCCAGAGATTCGTGAAGTGAACTCGGCATCTTACCAATTTTGTTCAGTTTTTCAGGAGGAAGATCATAGATATTCACATCCATTGGATCACCTGGATCAATCTTGTTTTGAATTCCGTCCAAGCCTGCCATCATCATTGCCGGAAAAGCAAAATAGACATTTGCTCCTGAGTCGGGACAACGGTACTCAATCCGGCGGCCTTTTGGTGAATCTACCACGGGAATCCGAACAGTAGCAGATCTGTTACGATTGGAATAAGCCAGGTTGATTGGCGCTTCATATCCAGGAACAAGACGCTTGTAGGAATTGGTCAAAGGATTGGTAAACGCTGCCAATGCCGGAGCGTGCTTAAGGATACCGCCGATGTAGTAAAGTGCCATTTCACTTAACCCACCGTATTGATCTCCGGCAAACAAAGGCTGTCCGTCTTTCCAGATTGACTGATGCGTGTGCATTCCACTGCCGTTATCCGCAAACATCGGCTTCGGCATAAAAGTGGCGGTCTTACCGTTATCAATAGCGACATTACGGACAATGTATTTGTACCACTGCATCATGTCTGCAGATTTCAACATTGTATCAAATTTGAAATCAATTTCGTGCTGTGCGGGTGCGACTTCATGGTGCTGTGCTTCAATGGTCAGTCCCATATCCTGCATAGTTAAAACCATTTCTGCTCTGATATCACGGTCCTGATCAAATGGAGCTGACGGGAAATAACCAAACTTGTGGCCAATTTTATATGCTTTATTTCCACCCATTTCTTCTGTGCCTGAATTCCAAGGACATTCCGTAGAATCAATGGAATAAAAACCGCCTTCCGGACCTTGTGCGAAACGCACATCATCAAACAGAAAAAATTCTGCTTCCGGTCCAACAAAGATGGTATCTCCAATTCCGGTAGAAACCAGATACTTTTCAGCTTTCTTGGTGACGGCGCGTGGATCACGTGAATAGTCCTCGCCTGTTACCGGATCTTGAATATCACAAATAACAGATAGAGTAGGATGCTCATAAAAAGGATCCATTTTGACTGTCGACAGATCCGGAACTACTTTCATGTCACTGTTGTCAATAGTCTGCCAGCAGCGAATACTCGACCCGTCAAACATGCGGCCTTCTTCCAGCATTTCTTCGGTCATTTCTGTAATAGGGATAGTGAAATGCTGCCATGTTCCTATAAAATCGATGAACTTCATGTCCACCATAACCGCATCATTTCCTTTTGCAAATTCAATTGCCTCTTTCGGCGTAGTCATAACTTCTTCCTTTTTAACTATTTTTAATTATTAATTAACCACAAAAAAGTGGCATAGAAAAACATAACTTCATACTTAAGGCAAATACTAAGCCACAAATTATTGTGCTGATTTTAAAGTATATTTTTTAAAACCGCAAGAATATTCGCACATTAATTGAGCAGTTGCACAATTAATGTGCAGCATGTTTTAGCAACCTCACATTCACTGCTTTATCTTAAACCTCAAAGTCATCCGATATGATTATCATTTTACCTTCAAGATAAAAACCAAAATGCAGAGGAGGATGTTTAAATCATATCAACTCAAACATCATTACAGTCACTCTCAAAGTAAAAAATAGACCAGCTTCTTTAAAGCATCAGCGACTAAAACGAGTGAATTCTCACAGCTAGCGAATTACACTCTGCACTTGAAACGATCTGGTATGTTGCTTGCTTTTACCAAAGCAGCCAAAAAGTTCAAAAAATCTAATTCACCTTTATTCAGGGAATATTATGAGCGGCATGACCAGTCTGGTTCAAGCAGCAGGAGTGATTGAGCGTAAAATGGAGACTGTATCAAATAATTTGGCCAACGTCAACACAGTTGGTTTCAAAGAAGATCAGCCGTCATTCAGAGAAGTTCTTTCCAATGCGCAACGTGTCGCACCAGAATCACTGGAGGAACGTTTTTTGTCGCACGAATATCTTGATGATTATGTAGGGATGGACAAATCTGCAGTGGTAGTAGATGAAGTTGGCAAAAATTTCGAACCCGGAAGAATGCGTTCTACAGGTAATGATCTGGATTTTGCACTGGCTAATGATGGTTTTTTCACCATTGATACACCTCAGGGCGAAAGATATACACGCGCTGGGAATTTTCAACTTGATGCGTCTGGGCGTATTGTGACCAATGATGGATATCCGGTTCTAGGAACAAACGGTGTTATTACCATTAAAGAAGGTGCAATTCAAGTTAATGAAAGTGGACAGCTCAGTGTTGACGAAGTTCTTGCAGACAGCTTCCGCCTGGTACGTTTCGCAAATCAAGACCAACTGCAAAAGCTGGGACAGGGATTTTTTGCGCCGGTTAACAGTAATGACCTACCGCGTGAATCCGAAGAAGTTCAAATCAAACAGGGAATGCTTGAAGATTCAAATGTGAATAGCATGCTCGAAATGACTCGTATGATCACCGCAACACGTGCTTATGAAACAGTACACAGAGCTCTTACAAGACTGGACAAATTAGATGAAAAAGCCATTAGTATGGTTCAGGCTTAATCAATTATTTAGAAATTATTTTCCACAGTAACAATCTGACTCAGGAGTTTACCGCTTATGATGCGTGCACTTTATACAGCTGCTACCGGAATGCAGGCCCAGCAAAGAAATATTGATACAACTGCTAACAACCTGGCAAACGTTAACACAACCGGTTTTAAAAAAAGCAAAGTCCAGTTTCAGGATTTACTGTATTACAATGAACGCAGTGCTGGTGTTCCTTCTTCAGTTTCCACTCAGGTTCCAGTTGGAATTCACGTGGGTCATGGTGTTAAGTTTGTGAGCGTTGATAAGGTACATACTCCTGGCAACATGGAGAACACTGGGAATGATCTGGATATGAGCATTGACGGTATGGGTTTTTTCCAGATACTGCAGCCGAATGGAATCATCGCATATTCGAGGGATGGACATTTCAACGTGGACGGGATGGGACGTCTGGTGACAAATGACGGGATGCTGATGGATCCTGAAATCAACATTCCGGCTGATACTAGAAAAGTGCAAATCGGCATAGATGGTACAGTTTCAGTTTTTCTGCGAGATGACAATATGCCTGAGGCTCTCGGTAGCATTCAGTTAGCACGTTTTCAAAATGCGACCGGACTAACACCAATTGGAAAAAACCTTTATCTTTCAACTCCTGCTTCCGGAAACGCCATTGTTGACGCACCTGGTTCAAGTAATATGGGTACTCTCACGCAGGGTTTTTTAGAACGTTCAAATGTCTCCCTGGTTGAAGAGATGGTAAATATGATTACAGCGCAGCGTGCATATGAAGTAAATTCAAAAGCCATTCAGTCTGCAGATGAAATGCTGCAAAACACCAACAATCTGGTGCGTTAATTAATCAGGACTTAATCCATTAACAGCCATTAGTAATACATAAAAAAGCAAAAGACAGGTTCAAAGGAAAAAGTCTCCACAAAACACTAGGAATTACGAATAGAATCCGTTGTTAAAACAAAAGGTAGAGCGATGAAATTTTTTCAGTACAGTTACGGATTGTTGGTGCTGTTATTCTTGCTCAATTCCGGAACAGCTTTTTCTACAGGAAGTAATCTTGTTGATGAGCAGCAAATCAAAGTATTCCTGCCTCCGTCTTCAGTCATTAACAGTGATGAATATCGACTTGGAGAAATAGCACAGCTTGAAGGAGAAGACGTTCTGCTGCTGGAAAAAATCAGCCAAACCGTTATTGGTCGCTCACCTTTACCGGGCCGCAAATTAACCGTTACACGCTCCTTAATTCTCTCTCGTTTACGTTCCCAGAAAATCAACATCAAACGCTTTGTTTTTCCGGGTTCGGAATCCAGCAGCATTCAACGTGCAGCCCTCAAAATAACTGGAAAAGACATTGACCAGGTTGTCCTGAAACACATCCGGGAAGCTAATAACAATAAGGACTTAAAACCGCGGATACTTGCTAAAACAAGAGATATCTTCCTGCCGAGAGGGCAGGTAAGTTACGCTATCACTTCTAAAGGCAAATATAAAAAAGATGGCGGTTACCGGAATTATGAGGTTGAGTTCAGTATAGACGGAGAAGCAGTCAGGATTGTTACAGTTAGAACCTATCTGAAATTATACAAAGAAGTTTTTATTGCACGTGATACTATTAGGCGTAACCAGATTATTGAAGAATCGGATTTACTGAAAGTCCGTAAAAATGTTGACCGGTTGCCGCGTGAATATGTGACAGACAAAGATCAACTGATCGGTAAAATTTCTAAACGTACAATAAATCCGAGCGAAGCAATCCGAGGAAATACAGTTTCTGCTCCTCCACTGGTAAAATCCGGTGATCGTTTGCAGATAGTTTTTGAAACTCCGTTTCTACGTCTTTCTGCACCAGGCATTTCTATGGCAAAAGGCAGGAAGGGCGAGAGAATTCCTGTGAAAAACCTGGACAGCAAGATCGTGGTTTTTGCCACAGTGCAAACTAGAAATGTTGTACTGGTAAATTAATCAAAGAGGCTTAATTAGCTTTATCCAGCAAATTCCGGCAAATCATTATTCTTAATTAGCCTCTTGAAGTTAGAGCAGGGCCTAATTTATTTTGAAAATACGGATCATAATACTTCTCTCGATGCATAACAAAAATGAAGTACATACTTAAGATTTTCATAATTAATTTTTAATTATTGTTTTAATAGTGTTACATTTAATTTACACATTTTCGCCGACCTACAAGTACTTTCTGGCCACGCTACTGGTCTTGAGTCTTGCGGGTTGTCTACCTCAAAGGCCTCAACCGCAACCGCAACCGCCGGCTGAAATTTTAACAGCAAATGCTGTGAAAAAACAAAATGACAAATTAAGACTGACATCAAAACGTTTACGCCGCAAACGGATTTCATCCAGTAGGAATCTCTATGAAGGCTCCCTCTGGCGTTACGAATCATCTTTTGGGAATCTGCTCCGTGATCACCGTGCCCGTTTCCGAGGAGACCTGCTGAGTATTAACGAAGTGAGTTTAATCGTAAACGCGCCGCCTCCAAAATTACCAACTGAAGGTCAGCCTTCAGGAGGAGCAGAAACAGCAAATGTTGCCCTGGAAGCCCTGACCTTAAGAGATGCCATAGAGGAAGAACAAAACGAAATTTTACGAAATCTGGACGGTATATCTGCGCGTGTAATTCGGGTGCTTCCAGATGGAAACATGCTCATCAAAGGACAAAAAATCGATTATCGACAACGTAATCAAGTGCGTTACATTACCACAGTAACAGGAATTTTACGTCCAGCGGACGTAAATGATTCAAACATCGTTTCCGCCAGTAAACTCGCCAATCCTAACGTAAAAATCAAACGTCAGCAAAGTGGCAGCCTGGTACGTGAACGTCTCCAAAAACTAGCTCCTCTGCTTGGCCAGGAAAAATCCGGATTTTTAGGCCGTCTTAGTGATTTATCCAAGGGTGGTACTAAATAAAGAGCAATTGCTTTTACTTTAAAATATTTATCCGTGCGGCATTTACTGCAGCGTCAGTAGAAGCCTTACGGGTCCCCTCCTGCCAATTTGAAAAATGTTAACCACGTCACCAAAAACCTGTAGCTCAATAATTTGTTTATAAAAGCTCAGTTGTCTTCTGCTTTAGTAAATTGATGCACTTATGTGAGCTATAGTAAACTGTACTTCCCTGTCTGTTTTGCTTAATCAGTGCACCTCAGAAGAAGTCTCTTTCAAGTAAAATTACATTCCGTTTTTTTAGTATTATTGCTATACATAGATACTAACATAGATACTAACATCTTAATTTCCTAATAGTTTTTTTAAGCTTCTTCATGACTACCGACACAAGCAGCGCCGGTCTTTCCCAACTTGAGCGGCAACTGAAATTGCTGACTACATTTAATCTGCAGGTGCCTTGTAACCCACAGGGAGATTTTGCGGAAGCCGGATTTAAGACATTACTCGAATCCCTCAAAACAACTTTAATCAGTGATTCCCTGCGTGCTTCCTATCACGCAGAAGATCTTAAAAAATGGAAAGAGTATGCGCAAAGGGAATTTAATGAAATGGCGCGCATAAACCGATTACGATTAGAAAATCTGATGCTGCTTTCTGATGAAGAAATGCACCAAACGATGTTTGAAGGTTTACTCATCTTTGATATCAATCCTGAGGATTCACCACCGTTGGAAGTATATGAAAAGACAGGCAAGTATAATGAGGATGGTAAACCAGTAATGCGCAGTACTGCATTTGATGTTTTTCAAAAAGGTGCAATTCACGGAATATCAGGAATCGAAAGATTCTTACCATCGCCCGCAATCAAGGGTGAGGCAGGAATGGACGCTCATCTGGAGCAGGAATTTGCTGGAAAAGACCTCGTCAGTCATTTTAAACAAGATTCAGGCAAGATGATTAAGGCCCTCACAACCATTGGAAGTTTGGGAGGGATAGGACACAAACCTGATTCAGATATGGATGCACAAGTTATCATCAACACAAATCCAGAATTTCAATTCAGTTGGAATGATGCGGATTTTCTGGTGGCATTGATTGCAAATGTTATAGAGTCTTTTTATGATCATTACTTTCGCAATTCTCTGACAGCAAAAGAACGTATCGAAATGAAAAAAGCCGCGATAGATTCTTTAAAAGAAAAATGCTGTAAAGGTATCAGCGAAGAAGAAATACGTGTGATTGACTCTATCTTTGCAAGCAGTTACCGCAAAGAATTAAGGAAATTAATACAAGATCATTTGAAAAAAAGTCCTGCCGAAGAGCAAAGAAGATTATTCCAGGAAGCAGTCATTATGACTTTAAATACTTATCCTGATTGTGAAGATTTACTGCCTCCGCTTAATAATTTTTTCTCATTTATAAAAAATAATGCCGGAGATCTCCATCAAAAAGGGTTCCCATTTTCGTTCAAGCAATTTAATAAAGAAAAAGTTCTAAAATGGTTAATTCAGTATTATCGTCATACTTTTCTTGACAATGCAGGTGCTCGTCAAGTTTTATGGCGCTATGCAGTCAGCAACAACATGACACCGGATTCCGTCCCTGAGGAAAAACAAGATGCATGTTTTTTGAACAGTTTGACTAATAACTCTCAGTTATCATTGCTGTTGAAGGAGTTTTTTGAGTTCCTATCCAGCAAGGTGGCTTATTCAACACGTACAAATGTTACAGAAGCAATAAAGTCATTAAAACAGCACTTCAGTGCGAGCAATTTAGAACTTGATGAAAACCTGGAAGAACAAATTTTGTCAAAGTTCGAAATCAGTTACAGCTCCAGAATCGTTCAGTTGATTGAAGTTTTTTCTGATGGACAAGCCAAGGACGTTGAAGCCCAAATTGAATATCCCTTATATCTCAAAATTCAGCAGGCAGAAGCTTTTCTTACGAAAAAATATCCAACAACAGAAATACATTTTTTCACCAATATTTTACGAAAACAACGCAACGGACAGCATACCCCATTTTTAGTCTCTCCGGAAGGCAGTATGGCTTATGCACTGATGCTTAACGATTTCCTGCTAAATCCTGCTGCCATGATCTGCGGAATCACACCTATGCCTTTTGACCTGCCTAAGAATTTTAAAGTTCTTTCTTCAATTGGTGTTTTTCCGGATGAGGAGTGGACACTCAAACAAAATCTCGTTGCAGAATATAAAGTGCCGGCAAAAACTGCTGAACCGGAAAACGAAGAAGGACAGACAAAAAAGACGTCAGCAGAAAATAGCCCTATTCTTGAAGAAGAAACAGAATCATTTGTACTTGGGAAATTACCGAATTGGGGTGAAATCACTATCCCGCGCGAAATGTTTCTGGGTCATGCACTGCCTATTTTTTTGCGTGAAAGTGAGAAAATCAGTCACCGCAATCTTCCCAAAGCATTATTAAACTGCTGGTGGCTGGAGATGATTGTCTGTATTGACAAGGATGATGATCTACCTACAAGTCTTACCCGGCTCTTATGGAATCCGGAAGGTAGAAACTTTATCAGCGAACAACATAAAGGTTCGTTGATTGACGCAATCACAAAGATGGAGGAAGATTATCCTCAACTACCACTTGATCCGTGGTGGTTGAAATTTACTGAGATGCTGGTACGTTTCGAAAGCTACGAACAGGATGATGAAGAAGAACCGGATTTTGAACTTACGACTCTTTCTGAAACTCAAAAGAATATTGTTTTTTGCTTTTCTCAGCACATGCGTATTACTGATGTAATTAATTTCGGAGATGACGGAAAAGCATTCTGGCAGGGTGAAGACGCAAACTGGCGCAGCAGAGCCTTAGTTGATTTTTATAATATTTTCTTTTCTGTCCCTGAAGACCGTCGTGAACTGATTCGCTTTGCTGAGGGACGTGACGATGCAGGAAACAAAGTGGAAAAAATGCTCAAGAAACTTTTTCTTGAATCTATGACACGTGTAGAGAAGAAACTCTGCAAAATAGGACACACACGTGCACTGCAACAAATAAGCAACCAACTTGCACGCTTGAGCGAGAAAGGTTTTGAAAAAGAAAAAACAGCAGAATTCCTGAGCCCTTTGCTGGATATTGTTAATCAACGTGTTTCCATTGAAGACAGAAAAGTACTGATAAAACTTAAAAAGAAAATTCCGCTCAATAAAATTGAGCAAATGCAGGCCAAGATAGTTTACGAAGAATTACAAAAACTAAAAAGCGTGCAGGGAAACATTGTTGATTATTTTGCTCAGTTCAGTTTAAAAATGGAAGAAAGCTGGGTCCGTAAAACAATCACAAACGCCAAAGTGAAAATAGCCGGAAATTCATTGGAAAATGTTATTTTTAAATTCCATTTCGAGCGTAACTTCGAAAGAAAACCTTTTCAGGTTCCTTTGCCGATTTCAAAAAGTCTGAGTATCCCGCGTTCCAAAATAAAAGTAGAATTTATCCGTAAAACAGCAAAGTGGCAATTCAGTTCAGTGATCAGCCGCAGAGAAGCCGGAAGAGAAAAAAATGCAGAAAATGTGATGCCGATGTTTGAGTCAAACCTGGTAGAAGGTGTTGCACGCTGTACTTTTAGCGGATATGTAGGTTTTGATGAAAAACATCTTTCTACCTTTGAAAAACCTGCTGCACAAGTTCATAGTGATATTGCAATGAACGCCGTTTCAGGCGGTGCACTAGTCATAATAGCAAAAGAAATAATAAAATTTTTCAAGCCTTTCACAGTTTCATCTCGAGAGTTAATGGCAGACATTCATTACGTACGTGAAATTCTAATGATCTGTAATGTCAATAAGATTGATACGCTTTCACTAATTGTGCGTGATAATCTGGGTGAGCAATTTGTAATCAACTTTGATATTCAAAAAATTGCTATCAAGAAGGTTCCACCAAAATTAAGAATTGGCGGCGACACAGCACTTGCAGAATTTTTTATGCGGCTCAACAGTCAGGAGTGCCGACTTTTATTCATGAGGCATTTATCAGCCCTAAAAATTCCTCTAAGTGCCTCTGCTCAACCCCGTTTGCATATTTGGGTAAACGGTGCAAATTACAACTTGCCTATCACACCAAAATTTCAGCAGAATTACCTTAACGGTATTGCCAATACACTCTGGCCTCATAACGCTATTGGTACACGTGAGCATTTAAAACCTTTTCATTTGAGCAGAACATTTGATGAAATCGGCAAAGCATCTATGCATGGTGAAAAAGAGCAGATATAAAATTCAGCAAAAAAGTTTGCAGACAGAAAACAGTTCCTATTTGTCCGCCTTGTCCGTATAATAAAACTGACAGCAGCGCTGATCTGCATTAACTTATAAACAAGCCACTGAGTTAAAATATGGCAGCTAAAGAACCAAAAGAAAATCAAAAAACTCCGAATGTCAACTTTATCAATTTTCAAATACAACTGCGTGGAATAATTAAAGATATTAAAGAAAATAAAAAAAAAGCGGGGCTAAAGAAGTTATTTGGCAGCAAACATGAAAATATGCATGTAAACGGAAGTGTTTTGTTGAAGGATGCACCAGACAATAAAGAAATTGTAAAGTATGTTAAACTGTTAGACAAAGAACCGCGCAATGCCGAATCACGTTTAATGCTGGTAAATGCAGTCTTGGCAGCCAGTAAAGATCATCCATTGAGTGCCCACCTGAACTTGATGCTTCAGGCGGCAATTCCGATTTACCTGGGTGACATTAATCCAACAATACTGCAGATTGTAGTTCATACATATCGATCTTATTTGGAGAGACTGGGTAATATTCACAAACAAAATATGATGGCCATCAAGTCAACTGTACTTAAAAATGTGAATATGAGCGGGATTGATGTCAGTGATGAAGATACGGAAGATACTCATGTGAGAGACGGAGAATCAATAAAAACTGAAATTCAAATAGCAGAATCGCTGATAGAAAATTGTGAACCTGTAATCCAGAGTATAAAAACAAAAATGACTTCTTCACTTTCACATGAAGAAATTGAGGAACTTACTGCCGAAGGTAAAGCCTCCAGTTCTTTTTTTGGCGGTGGTGAAGAAAAAGTAAACCCGAACAAGCAGAATATGATTATCGGCAAAGCAGTACAAGCAATTGAAATGCTGAAACAAATACCATTGCTGCAGGGTGCCGGACTGGATCTGGCAAAACAGTTGGGACGCATTGACTCAAAGCTGACTTATCCGCTTGTGATGGAGGGGCGTATTCAAATGCAGGCCTTAAAATATCAACTGCTGAGGATAGAATGCGGTGACCGCACTGCCCGGGAAAACATGGCTCCTGTTTACAATCTTGCAATAGTGGCTTACCGAAAAGCTTTAAAACTTACTTCAAAATCAACCCCCAAAAAAGCTGACCTGCCTGTACTTACAGAGTTCGGGAATGTCACCCATTACGGTTATATTCACCGTGATCTGATGCGCTTTACCGAAGAAGGTGTAAAGACTTTGGTCAAGTTAGGAAAAGATTCTGTGGATGCAGCCGTAACAGTAGATGATAGTTTTGTGCCTCTGCAAAAACGTTTAGAAAGTTCGTTGACTCAGCTCGGTGAACATGAGAATGTATCGTCCGATAGAATCAAATTCCGCTGATTCAGAAAATAAAGTTCCTGTGGATAATCTTCTGCAAAAACTCCATAAAAACTGGGAACATTATCAACTGGCTGTCACGGCAGAAGATAATAGAAACTCAACTGCAGCCAAAAAGCCTCTTATAGTAATTGTCTGCGTGAGTGGCGGCAGTGACTCGGTTGCTCTCCTTCACTTGCTTCAGCGTCAAAGAACGCTGCTTAATTTGGAGCCGCATCTTCTGCATTTCAACCATCAGCTACGGTCGGAAGCAGTTCAGGAGCAGGATTTTGTAAGATCACTCGCCGACCAATATGAAATTCCATTTCATCATAAAATAGCAAAACACCTTAAATCAGGACAGCCTGCCTTACAGGAATCAGCCCGTGAGTGGCGGATTGAAGAATCCCGCAAGCTGCTAAAGCACCTCGGAGGGGGGCGAATTGCTACGGGGCATCAGGCTGATGATCAGTTGGAGACCTTATTACTGAAATTGCTGCGTGGAACTCATATTTCTAATTTGCAGGGAATGCAATGGACAAACGAAGATTTTATCCGGCCGCTGCTCAACTGTAAAAAAACTGAACTACAGGAATATTTAAAAACTAATCAGCTGACATGGTTGGAAGACACTTCCAACCATAGTACAGCATACTTGCGTAATCGGGTACGCCTTGAACTGATTCCGCTTTTGGAGGAATTAACCCGGCAGGGTCTGCATTCACGGATTAATGATTTGAGTGAACAAAGTAGACTTTTACGCGAGTTTTTGGACTCAAATTATAAGAACTGGCAACAAAACCACAAAAACCCTGCTACTAACTTTCAGGATGTTCTGCCTGTAAAAGTGTTGGAGCAGGCCAACGATTTGCTGCAGCAGGAAATATTACATAATTTCATTACTGCACGTACAGGACAGGCATTGAGTTATCGTAAACTCCAAAATATTTTTGCCCAATTACGTACAGGCAATAATCTTTGGGAAATGCATCTTTCGCAGGAATGGATAATCCGGAAATCCGGAAAAGATCTTTGCCTGTTGCAGAATCAACAACAGTAATATTTTCTGCTGAAAAGCATTTTTTTACTGATATAATAGAAGACAACACTGTTTTTTTTAAATTTCGAATAAGGAAAAGGGGTCAAGAATGCGAATCGGCATTGATATGGGAGGAACAAAGATTGAAGGAATCGCACTTGCTGATTCAGGAGAAGAATTGATGCGTATCCGGATTAAGACTCCACGGCATGACTATGAAGCTACTGTTGAGGCTATTGCTGGGATTGTCCACAGCCTTGAAACAGAGACAAATCAAAAAGGTACAGTAGGTATCGGCATCCCCGGTGCAATCTCACCGCAGACAGGACTTGTTAAAAACGCAAATTCCACCTGGATTATCGGCAGGAAATTCGACGTTGATTTGGAAAACGCAATGACGCGGAAAATCCGGCTCGCAAATGACGCAAACTGCCTTGCTGTTTCAGAAGCAGTTGATGGATCGGGAGCGGGAGCAAATGTGGTCTTTGCCATCATTATCGGAACAGGCTGCGGAGGTGGAATTGCAATCGATCAGAAAGTGCATGGTGGCCTCCATTCAATTGCAGGTGAGTGGGGGCATATTTCTCTGGGCTGGATGAGTCCGGAAGAGTATCCTGGCGTAGATTGTTATTGCGGACAGCGAGGTTGCCTGGAAACATTTATTTCCGGAACAGGTTTTGAAAATGAATATGAGAAAAAAACCGGAGTTCACAAAAGCGGACGAGAAATAGCCGAACTGCTGGAACAAGATGATGCAGACGCAGAAAAAGTTATGCAGATTTACGAAAACCGCCTGGCGCGGGCCATAGCAACTGCGGTAAATATCATTGATCCGGATGTCCTGGTTCTTGGCGGAGGGATGTCAAATATTTCAAGACTTTATAAAAGCGTTCCGGAATTAGTTAAAAAATGGACTTTTGGGGGGGAATTTACAACTCCTATTAGACCGGCAAAACACGGTGATTCCAGCGGCGTACGCGGGGCAGCCTGGCTTTGGTGATTAACTTGTGCGGGATTTTTCCACTAAATACGTAAAACCGACCACTTCATAAGTCAGCGCTAAGGGCAAAAATACCCAGCCTGCAAACGGTATAAAAGTCAGAATTGCAGGCAACCAACCGATACGCATAGGTACCCAGCGCCAGCTCTTCCGGAGTTCAACCGCTTCTTCCGGATTTGTCAAACTCTCCAAATAAACGACAACGCTCTGCCGTCCCAGCAGATGAGATTCCAGTAGAAAAACAAGAGGCAGTCCTACAATCGGAACCAAGCCGACAAAGATTAGCAACAGCGGATTAAGGCAGGCTTTCAGGGCTTCCTTCAAAATATACTTCAACTCTGCCAACCAGGCTTTCAAGCTAAACGTTGTTTCTTCAATTTGCCTGAAATTTTTAATAATCCGTTTCACAATACTTTGATGCCAGAAACTCATCAGCTCTACAGAGAAACGCAGTGCTGCCAGAGAAATCACTGCTGCAAGTGTAAGTTGAATACTCCATAAAACAACTGTTCCAACGGAAGCCCAAAAACCATCACCTGCACCAAAAAGCCAGTTGATAAATGGAGCAAGTACTTGAAAATAAAACAGCCCGTTCAGGATTAGTGTAGCGGCAAAAAAGATGAGATAGTTTAAAACCAAGCCACTTAAAACTAGTCCCCGCAGACCTTCAACCTCAGCAAAAGCCTGTTCCCCAGCATGGAACACAGCCAGAACATGAGTTTTCTGCAGTTTTACTTTGCTTTGTCCTTCTGCTTCGTTCACAAATTATCTCATTAAGCGGCAGCGTGTTTTAGTTCAACCTGGTTAAATAAATTCTGCTATATTTTGAGATAGTTTGATAGTACTTAAAAGTCTGGAACAGCTCAACTTAAAATTCACTGCTGAGAAGATTGAGCAAGGATAAGCGTTTATTTTATTCGTTAATTGTTTATCTCTACTACTCCACGGTTTAAATAATTCTGTTTCATTTCTTTCAATAAAACCAATTTCTTTGCTGAGCCTGTAAAAAGTCATAAAAACGTGTCATGCATAAAAAGCGTGAAAATTTTTTATATTAAGTACTGATATTATTAAGATCTCTCTCTTCGGTCGGGATGACAAATAATCCGTTTAGGAGTTTTTGCGAAGCCATCATCTTTAAGTTTTTTGAAATTCCATTTGCTGAGACAAAAAGCACTTTAATTGCATGATTCAGTTAAATGAATATCACGATAATATAATCCCATTACTTAAAGTGCCGGTTATACAAAAAATAACAGTTCTGACAGTATTTTTCTTTTTTAGTGTATGTCACGCGGGCGCGGAAGAAATATGGCGTTTACGCTATTCAGTTCCTACTTCAGCTGAAAGTGAAATTACACGTGGTTCAAGCAAAGCTTCCGAAAAACTAAATACTTCTGGACACAGCGGAAATATGGTATTTGCCAATGGTATCGGTTTCGGTTACAGCACAGTGCGTACAAACGGAAGTCTAGGAGGAATTGACTATAAATTCAAGAATCACAGCCTTGATCTGGCATATACAATAGGAAATGATCTCAGCTATACTCTAGGTGCAGGTCGATTAGTATACGGCCGGGGAGAGCAGAGCATGAGCGGAACCAGTTATGTGACAGAAAGCAGTAGCGGTGAGGCCTTGTTTATGAACTTTGGCATACCTGTTCTTGGAGGAGAGTTATTATTGGGTTACCGGCAACATAACATTGAATATAAAAATTTTCAAAGCCATATTTCAGGACAGACCGTAATGCTTGAGGATACAGTAAAATTGCTCTCAAGTCAGGTCAATGCCGGTTTCGGATTTCTATTTTGAAAATTATTTTCTTTGGCAGAACAATCACTATCAGCAAAGTTGTCCGCAAACAGAAAGTGATGTTCAACTTCCAGTTTAGATGATTGAAGGCTGTTAATATTTCATTTCCTCAGCTAAAGCCCTAAAACCATCTAATTCGGGACATTTGCGGAACTGTTCTTTTTAAAACACATATGACTGATTTTAACCAACAATTCATGCTGCGGGCTCTGCAACTTGGTGAACAGGCACGAAACAAAACCGGAGACAATCCCTGGGTCGGTTGTGTAATTGTTAAAGACGGGCAAGTACTTGGAGAAGGTTATACGCATGCTGTTAGAGGTCCTCATGCTGAGGCGGATGCGATTGAGCATGCAGAATCTCAAGGGCATTCTCTGGCTGGTTCAACACTTTACTGTACGCTAGAACCTTGTTCTTTCCACGGTAGAACGCCTTCGTGTGCTAAAACTATAGTTGAGAAAAATATTTCACATGTTGTACTGGCAATTAGAGATCCACATCCCCAAGTGAATGGTGAAGGTATAAGGGTCCTCAAAGCAGGGGGAATCAGGGTAACAGAAGGAATCGAAGAGTTCGCGGTCCGCCGCTCACTCGAAACCTGGTTGAAAGTATACGAATGAGTAAATACCGAGAATATCCGGAACGCCCTTTTGTTGGAGTAGGTGTAGTTGTTTTGCGCGGAAATGAGGTGTTACTGATTCAGCGCGGGAAAGCTCCCAACAAAGGTCAATGGAGCATCCCAGGAGGAAAGCAACGGCTTGGAGAAACTATTGTACAGACAGTTCACAGGGAATTACTTGAAGAGACCCGTGTCAAAATTAAACAACCTGCTTTACTTGATGTAGTGGATGTTATAATGCCGGATGATAAAGGTGAAATACAGTACCACTACACACTGGTAGATTATCAGGCAGAATGGCTTTCAGGGGAGTGCCGTTCGGGTGATGACGCGGATGCTGTAAAGTGGGTCCACTTTGATGAATTAAACTCAGTTGGATTGCTTGAAATAACTAGAGAAATTATCCTCAAAGCTTTTAGTAATTACGCAATGAAATAAGATTTCATTAAAAACAAAATCTCCATTTCAAGGGCAATTCTGCTTTGGAATTCCCACAAAAGTTCAGCCGTGTTATTTATTCCGTTTCCTGTATCCTTCATCTTCCCAAGTTAGAAAACGTTTTCCTATTACATCACCAGTATCTTGAATAGAGATGAAGGCGTCCGGATCTGTATTAAATAAATACTCCTTGAGACGCCCCAGTTCCAACAGGTTAATCACTGTATAAATCACACGTTTTTCGTCCTTCGCATAACCTCCTGATGCATGTAAATAAGTAAACCCGCGGTCGAGTTTTTTCAATACCTTGTCTGCAACTTCTTCAGGTTTGCAGGAAATGATGAAAACAGATTTTCGCTGTGAAAAACCTATCTGCCCCTTTTGCATGCTCCAACTGAAAACATACATAAATACGCTGGTAAAGAGTGCGGTTTCGAGGTCATAAAGGTAGGCATTGCTGGAAATAACCACAAAGTTGACCATATTAAAAACTGTTCCAATCGGAATTGCCAGACGTTTTTTGATCACAGTTCCAATGATATCAAGTCCTCCCACCGTACCGCCAAGGCTCAGATAAAAACCTGTAGTGAAACCAGCAAGTACTCCTCCAAAAATTGCTGCCAGCATGGGATCTTTAATTGCTATCTCAAAGCCATCTGTCAATTCCAGACTTATTGTGTAAAGACCCATTCCTATCAGTGAAGTTAAAATGAATTTTAGCGAAAATTCACGAAAACCAATGATAAAAATAGGAATATTCAGGAGGACATACAACAAACTGAAAGGAATATATTCTTTAATGGATTCATAAAACAACAAACCTAAACCTGTCAAACCGCCTGCAAAAAAATGGTGAGGAAGCAGAATTCCGTTAACCACGCTGCTGAAAGCTAAACAGCCTAATGCCAGTACTGCCAGCATCCACCAGTACTTCCAGGTAAATAATGCCTGTACAAATTCTTTGAAATCTAACTTAAACTGATTCATGAATATTCCAACTGATTTGACTAAAAAAAAAGCAAAAAAAAACGGGATGACCGCTTGTGCGGGCATCCCGTCAGGTTAATGTTTATTCTAAAATGAATTATGAGGCAGTTTGTACACTCACCGCACAAGGACCTTTTTGCCCTTCTCCAATTTCGAATTCCACGTTTTCTCCTTCTCTGAGATATCCCCCGCGGACCTCAGAATGATGAACGAACAAGTCTTTTCCGGACTCTTGCTCAATGAAACCGTAACCTTTACGTTCGTTAAACCATTTTACTTTGCCTGTTGCCATTGTGACCTTATATATTAATTAAAAAATCTCTTCTACATGAAGAGCTAATCCGTGTATTCTGACAGGATAAATAATAAAAGCAAGGAAAAAATACAACTTTTTTTAATAAATCATTTTGCATGGCCTTAAGCAGTAACATTTTCTGACTCAGTATCATCTTCCAACGTTTCAACGAGACTGGCATAAATTCCGTTTTGTCCCATCAAATCAAGGTGTGACCCGCGTTCCACAATTTTCCCTGCGTCTATCACCAGGATCAAATCTGAATTTCGGATAGTACTTAGTCTATGTGCAATGGCAATCACAGTTTTATCATGAAAGATACGTTCAATTGCTTTCTGTATCAGGTTTTCTGTCACAGAATCGACTGAACTTGTAGCTTCATCCAAAACAATCAAATCACTTTCTCCAGCCAGTGCCCTGGCAAAAACGATTAAACGCCCCTCACCTTCAGAAAGATTTTTCCCTCCTTCAAGCAATTTAGACTCATACTGCTGTGGCATATCTTCGATAAATTCATTCGCATAAACATATTCCGCAGCTAGTTTAATTTTCTCTGCAGAAATTTCATCCCTGTTCAATGCGATATTGAAAGCAATACTTTCCTCAAACAAGTAGGATTCTTGCTGCATCAGAGCAATCATCTTCATCAAATGATCCCTTGAAATTGAACTCAGTTCCACTCCGTTTATTTTTATTGAGCCTTGATAACGTGTGTAGGTTCTGGTCAGAATACGGACTATGGTTGATTTCCCAGAACCGGTCGATCCGACGATTGCAACTCTGTCGCCTTTGCAAACGGTAAAAGAAATCCCCTGCAAAACCCACGGATCATCTTTTGTGTAACGGAAATGAACATTTTCAAAACTCAATTCCTCAAAATTCTGAAAACGTTTCTCCAGTTCTTCAGTTGTGTATTTTGTTAAATTCAGCTCTGCATCTTGATCTTCCGGAATTTCGCGAAACATTTTATCTACATTTTCGAGTGATGAGAGTGAACGCTGGAAAACGGAAATTTGTTGAGTAAATTCTCGAATTGGCACAAAAATCCGATTCAGTGTGTTGATGAAACCAACCAGGACTCCGATCGAAACTATCCCGGCCAATATTTGTTGTGAACCGTACCAAATCATTAATCCCAGTGCAATTGAAGTTATTCCTTCAATTACTGAATATAAAGCCGCGTCATAAAAGTTAGAATGAGTCTGAGCTTTAAAAAAATGTTTTGTTTTTTCTTCAAAATCCTTTTGTACTTTTGCTTCAGACGCATACAACTGAATTGTTTTCACCCCATTCAAACATTCCTGTAAATAGCCTGTTGCTTCTGCAAGTGCTTCGCGGGTAAGGTTGTAATAATGCCTCAAACGTGTCCTTAAAAAATTACTGACAAGATATATCGGGGGCAGGATCAATAGTACAACAAGTGTGAGTTTCCAACTCAGAGTTATCAGTAAAACAAGTAGAGCGATTGTTTTCAGGAAGTCTGTAAAAATTGAAAGCACTCCTATGGCCAGCGAATCATTGAGCGCTTCCATGTCAGAAGTGAGCCGTGTCAAAACTACACCAATCGGCCGCTGATCAAAGAATGATCGCGGCATCGAGAGGATGTGCGCATAGAGATCACTGCGCATTGCACTGATGGCTAACTGTCCAGTTTTTTGGAGGGTAAATGTATAAATCGAATCTGAAAAATAACCGACGGCAACAGTTAGCGCCATGAAAGTCACCATCTGAAACAATCCATCCAGATCACCAGGGATAACATGATCATCAACAATTCTGATGATAAACCAGGGCAACAGTAATGTAGCCCCAACTGAAAAAGGAACCGTGCTTACTCCAAGGGCTAGACTTTTCCAGTGTGGGCGTACGTAAACAAGAAAGCGTTGAAATAATTCCCAGTCGGTGACTTCTTTGTTCAAGATTAAAACAGATTCAAGGTTTGAGTTTTAACAGATTCAAGGTTTTAGCAATGACGGTCTCGCTCCCTGTTACATCCGTTGTCTGACAGCAGCTAACTGAACGCATGTTACAAAGACCTGCATAGCCTGATCTAAATCCTCCACACTCGGAAAAGTTGGAGCCAACCTGATGTTTGCGTCTTCAGGATCCTGACCGTATGGGAATGTTGAACCTGCAGGAGTGAGTTTCACACCAGCTTCACCCGAGAGGCGAATTATCTCCTTTGCCAGTCCGGGATTAGCATCAAACGAAACGAAATATCCCCCTTCCGGTTTACACCAGTTTCCCATAGCTTTTCCGGCGAGTCCGCTTTCAAGATGTTTTTGCACCATCTCAAACTTAGGTCTTAATATCTCTGCATGTTTTTGCATGTGTGAACGAACAGCCTCAATATTTTTGAGAAAAAGGAGATGCCGTTGCTGATTGAGTTTATTAGGACCAATGCTCATTACAGCAAGGCGTTTACGGAAATGCTCTAAATTTTTACAAGATGCGCCTAAAAATGAAATTCCACCACCTGCAATTGTTATCTTTGAAGTGGATGCGGTTAAAATTAAATTATCTTCTGTCCCATATTTCCGGCAGTAGTCCATCACATTTGCCAACTGCTGGGGATTTTCCTGCAGGTCATGTACTCCGTATGCATTGTCCCACATCACCCGAAAATTCGGGGCAGCAATTTTTCCAAGTGCGGCAATCCTTTCTACTACTTCATCTGAATAAATACAGCCGGTTGGATTTGAATATTTCGGCACACACCACATACCTTTTATTTGAGGATCATTGCTCAGCAAATCCTCAACCTTGTCCATGTCCGGCCCATCATCGAGCATGTTCACATTGATCAAGCGGATACCAAGTTCCTCGCAGATACTAAAGTGACGATCGTAACCTGGAACTATTGCCAGAAATTTCACTTCACTTTCTTTTACCCAGGCTGTTTCTGCTCCCTGCGAACCGTGGTAATATGCGTGCAGCATGTAAAGATACATCAGTGACAAACTGCTGTGATCACCGCAAATCACTTCTGATTCCGGAAGTCCAAGCATTTCACCGCCAAGTTTTCGAGCAGCTGGAATTCCATCAAGCCCACCGTAATTCCTAAGATCAGTACCGTTTTCAAGAATCATTTTATTTTTAGGCAAATCCTCCATTGCATCAGCCAGATCGAGCTGAGCATTTGCGGGTTTACCCCGCGTAAGATCAAGTTTTAAAGCTGCATCCTTATATTGTTGATATTTTGCTGCAAGTTTTTTTTCCCAGGACTGGAGTTCTGCCTGGCTGGCATTTTCAAGATTCATAATGTAATTTCTTCACGTTAAAGTTCAGTACTCCATTATCTTATTCAGCTCTCCAAGTGTCAAACCTGAATCTCCTGTAGTTTCAAGTCATTTGCTTGTACTGGAATTTTACTCAGCTTTGCATGACCATTCGCTAATTTGTCTGCACAAAGGCCCGCCTTCGCCCAGAAAATCATGAATAATATTAAAATGATTTTTGCGTTGAATAGAAATATATTTCGCGGGAACTCCTTGTTTTTGCAGAAAAGCACAGTAATCCTGCGATTGCCGATGAAACTCCTTTGATTCATCAGCGCCAACTGCAAGAATAACCGGCGGTGCAGAGGCCGGTTTTAGCAGAAGAGGACTGTTAAGTGAGACCAACTCTCGGCTGAGTTGAAGTTTTGGCTGAAGCCATGAAAACGGAAACGGTCCGAGGTCGAACAGTCCACTGATGGGCAGCATGCCTTTGATAACATCCGCTGCCAGTCCGTATTCTTTTTCCCATTTTGTACTCAGTAACATCCCTGTCAAATGTCCTCCGGCAGAATGTCCGGAAACAGTGATGCGCTCCGGATTTCCGCCAAAGGTCTCTGCATTCCTGTAAGTCCAGGCTACCGCGGCACGTGCCTGCCGGACAATTTCAGCAATGGTGACTTCCGGACAAAGTGCGTAGTTGACGAGCACGGCTGTAATTCCGTTGCTCACCAGTCCTTCTGCAACAAAAGCAAAATCACGGCTGGACAAAGAATGCCAGTAACCGCCGTGGAAAAAGATGTGTATCGGACTGACAGGAGTTTCTGCGGAATAGATATCAAGAGTTTCCTCTGCAGTAGAACCATAGGCAACTCCTGTAAGATTGGCATATTCTCCGGACACCCTTTCACTTTCGGTTAAATAACTTTGAATAAGTTCATCTGTATTCTCCACACTAAAGCGCGGATTGTATTGCTGATCGATTTCCTGCTGAGTGGAAAAACTATGGTAAAGCATTTTCGAGTCTATACTGCGGATATTATGATCTGTCAAATTTTATTAATTAATAGCTGATACTTGTGCTGATTTAGTAAAAAGTGTTAAAGCCATTTCATTTCGACTACTGCACTTAAAGTTTTTCCACCTCACGTTTTATATATAAAGGATTCACCGGTGCATCCGGATCAAAGTCTGAAGAGAGTATTTTTTTTGCTCCAAGACGATCTAAAAGCAGCGCATCGGCAACAGGATAATCCAAAGGCAGATGCTCCAGTTTTTCAAAGAGCGGTTCCGCTTTCCTTCTTTCCGGACTTACCCGATAAAGGACGACAGGCACGCTTTCATTACTCTCAATAAATTTTTCAAGAGTAGTCAGTTGAATCGGTGTCTGTGCCACTGCTTGATCCTCGACAATACGGAATTTGCCGTGAAATATCTCTCTTCTGGTGCAGTTCAACAGAACATGGAAATCATTCTTAAACTGCGAGATTTGACCTGCGAGCAATTCGAGTGAGGTGATTGGAACAATCGGTTTTTTATTAACCTGTGCGAAAGTTTTAACCGCTGCCATACCAATCCGGACTCCTGTATAAGAACCGGGACCGCAGTTGATGACATAAGCATCGACTTCTGCTAATTCTAGCTCGGTGTTTTTCAACAACTCATCAATAACTTCAAAAATAATTTTTGAATTCCTGCGTTTGCACAAGGAGTAATAATTTGCCAGGGGCACCCCGTTACGTGTCAAGCACAGTCCCAAATGCTCAAATGAAGTATCCACAGAAAGCCGAATCATGTTCCAGTCCTGTTCAAAGAGTTTGCAGATTTTGGCTGAGATGAATTCTGTTGTTCCAAAGTCTTAAAAAGTATGTCAAAATCAGCAGATTCACTTTCCAGACTGAGCCGCCTTTGATATTCAGAAACAGTTTCGAAAACAAGGTTGAGTACAGGCTCGTCACTCAAATAATTTAACAGAAATTGTGGCCACTCCACCAGAGTGACACCTTCATCTGTTATCAGATCTTCACGGTCAAAATCATCGAGTTCTTCCGGAGCATTCAGGCGGTATAGATCAACATGAAAAACAGGCCAGTCACCTGGATAAATATTGACCAAAGTATAAGTTGGAGAGGTGACTATTTCAGGGAGCACTCCCAGTCCGGCACAAAGACTTTTTGCAAAAGTGGTTTTTCCGGCACCCATACTGCCCCAAAATAAAAGAATTGCTCCAGGAAACAAATTAGCTGCCATTTTGCGGGCGACTGTATCGGTGTTTTCCAACGAAGATAAGTCAAGTGTTAGTTTACGCATCAAACTGTTATGAAACCGAGGGTGCTTTTAAAATGTGATAATGTAGGCTACTCCACTAGTTCAGCTTCCGGAAATTCTGTTGAAGAAAAATGGGATATCCTGAAACTTAGTTTGGAATTACATGCCGGAGATAGAGCATCTTTCCTTTTTCAAAATGAGGAGCAGAAGCAAGTATTGTGGCGTTTGTTTCTGCAAAAGCTCAAGCCCAAAACTGGTTCTTTCACCATCTCAGCCAAGACTCATATTCATTCTGATGACATTTTGTGGACAGGTACAGACAAGAAAGCGACACTACTGAAAAACATGAATTCCAAACTTTTTGCAAAACGACCCTGGTTCGGCGGACAGCGCAAAAATGTTGAATCCCTGATGGATCGTTTAGCTTTGAACGGTAGAATTCAGCACCTCCCTGTTGAAGAACTTTCAGAGGAGCAGGCTTTAAGATTCTGGCTCTTGATGCTAGTATCGGCAAAGACTAAAATAGTTTTGATTGACCGCCTCTTTTCAAAATTGGACCAAGTCAGTTTAGCTTTTGTGCAGGAATGGCTGGAAAGTTATACGGGAATTATAATCCTCTTCGGAGAACATGCTGAATATTTCAATGCAATTAAAACCCCTGCAGAGGATCAACAGCTAAAAAGTAAAACTGTATTCAATTCCGTTTTTAGTTTTTCTGCAGATGGTCAGGCAAAATTTTATCCTGAACAGTAATGATGGTTTTGTAGAAACTCTGAACCCTATATCTTGTCATTTTGACCACGCGAAGAAATCAACATGATAGTAGAGCTTAATCTAAAATAGCTTACTCGTTTCACTCGAAATGACACTGTATTTGGACTTTTAGCAGTTCATCCCTAATGTTCACTTAAAATAATTTCAAAAACTGCTTAACAACTAATGCAGACAGCTGTTATTATTAAATAAATATTTTCTGCAATACATTCATACTTATGGACAATGCAGTTCAGTAAAGGTTTTATCCGTCAGGTGGTGGAAGCCACAAACCTTGTAGACTTGATTTCTGAGCATGGAATCACGCTCAAACGCGCAGGAACAAACTACAAAGGCCTTTGCCCTTTTCATGCAGAAAAAACGCCCTCATTCAATGTTAATCCTTTGCGTGGTTTTTTTCATTGTTTTGGCTGCAGCACCAGCGGCGATGCAATAAAATTTCTTACACAATACGACCGGCTTTCTTTCAGTGAAGCTGTTGAAGAACTCGCGAAGCGTGCCAGTATCCCCCTCGAAATTGAATCCGGGAGTTCCAGACGTACTAATCCCGATGAAGACAGAGGCCTGCGTTGCCTCAGGGAAGCTGCTACTTTTTATCGGGAAAATCTGTCTGCTCCGGAAGGTGCATCCGCAATTGAATATCTAAGGCAGCGAACGGTTCCGGAAAACATGCAGGAGCATTTTCAACTCGGCGTCTCACCTGACGAATGGCAAGGTGTGCTAAACAGGCTGCAGCAAAATAAAATAGCTGTACCGGATCTGTTAGGTACCGGATTAATTAAGATCAGTGAAAAATCCGGAAGACATTATGATACTTTCCGGGGACGTTTGATGTTCCCAATCAGAGATTTCCGCGGGCGTTGCATAGGCTTTGGCGCACGTTCCATGAAGTCCGAAGATAAACCCAAGTACCTCAACAGTCCGGAAACTTCTTATTACCAGAAAAGCCAGGTGCTTTACGGACTTTACGAAGGTCTCAGTTCGATCCGCAAACTGCGCCGCTTAATTTTTGTTGAAGGATATCTGGATGTGATCCGTTTACATGAAAATGGTTTTGAAGATGCAGTTGCTCCATGCGGAACAGCGTTGACACCGGATCATTTGAAAATTGTCCGGCGTTATGCGGATACGGTGATTCTGCTCTTTGACGGCGACACTGCCGGAAAAAATGCGGCATTAAGGCATGCGAACCTACTGCTGCCACATGCTTTGGAATCCTTTATCGTTACTCTTCCGGAAGGAGATGATCCTGATACTTTTTTGTTGAAACATGGAAAAGCAGGTTTTGAAGAATTGCTGGAACAAAAAGTTCCTGCACTGGATTATCTGGTGCAGCAGACAATCAAAAAATATCCGGACAGTATTCAGGGCAGAATGCAGGGACTCGAAGAACTGCTGCCTGCTTTAAATGGAATAAATGACCCCAAACGCCGACAACTGTCTTTGCTGGCAATTGGTGAAAGAATGAAAATTCCTGCTGAAATCCTGGCCAAGGAATTAAAAAGAAAACCAAACAAAAACTTGTCTAATAAAGATAATAATGCTACCCTTATTCGTTTACCAGCTGATTCAAAAATTTCGCAGGATGAGCAATGGCTGTTACAGTCATTGTTGCGTAAAGGAGAATTGTGGCCTCTTGTCAGAGAACATCTCAATCCCCAAGAGTTCCTGACTCCGCATTTTCACCAGCTGTATGCAAAACTATTGCAGTTACCTGATGCAGCGTTTCAAGCTTTCGATCCACTTAAACTAGAACACTCTGATCCTGAACTATTTCAGTCTGTAATGTTACTGCTAACAGAAGAAATTCCGAGTCACGACTTTGGTTTATCACTGAGACGCATAAAAGAACGCAACCTGGAAAATAACTTCCAGAAATGGCTACTGAACAGTACGAGCAATGAAGATCGAGCACAAGCTGGTTTAAAAAGAAGAAAAGAAGAAGAGAAATTAAAGAACATAAAACAAATTTTTGACAACATTTTGACTCTTTAATCTCAGCAAAACCATATGAGCACAGCAAATAAAAAAGAAAACGTCCTTTCTCCAGTAGAGGAAAAACTTGTCAAAGAGTTGGTCACGGAAGGACGCGAAAAAGGCTTCGTCACTATAGACGAGATCAATGAAAATCTTGGAGATGAAACTCCATCAGCAGAACAATTGGAAAAAATATTTGATATTTTTGCTGAAATGGATATTGAAGTTATCGATTCCGAGAAAAAGATTGAACTCGGTCAGGATAATGTAGATTCCGGTCCAGAAGTTGATTTTGATACACAAGGGTTGGATCTTGACCCTGGAGTTGATAATTCTACAGATGACCCCGTGCGTATGTATTTACGCGAAATGGGCAGTATCCAGTTACTGACTCGTGACGGTGAAGTAGACGTTGCTAAAAAAATTGAAAGCGGCAACCTCGAGTTAATTGAAATATTCTCTGATTCAAATCTGATATTGCTGTACCTACAAAATCTTGCCAGACATCTCAAAAGCCAAAAAATTAAAGCACGGCATGTTGTTTCCGGATTGGATGAAGATGACAATGTTATTGAAGATGAAGACAAAGCGACCAATCAGGTAATTGCTCAACTTGATGAAGTTTGGAAACACTATGCAACAGTGAGGAAGATCCGTGATCTTGAGGCAGGCAGAAAGTTAAAACCCGCAGAAGTAAAGCGTCTGGAAAAAAACGAAACTATCTATAAAGATGCAATCCGTAACATAAATTTTAACTCGCGCCAAATTGAGTTGATGTGTGATGAGATGTTCAATCACAAGGAAAAAATCGACCTGACTTTCCGTAAAATGCATGCAAATGTAAAAAGTTTGAACATGTCAGCTGAAGAAATGGATAAAATGTTCAAAAAACTACGGGCCGTCTCGAACAAAAAAGAGAAAGAAAAAATCCGTAAACAAATTGCTGAAAAGACTGGTCACCGCATGAGCATCGCTAACCGCTTCTATGAAAAGATAGAACTGAACCGTAAAAGCATCGCCACAATGATCGATTGGACTACCCTCTCTCTGGAGGAATTCGAAGGCGAGGTTAATAATCTTAAACATGTTGAACGCAGAGTTAAGTCTGCCAAGAGTCAGCTTGTAGAGGCGAATTTGCGTTTAGTGATCAGTATTGCGAAAAAATACACAAACCGCGGATTACAATTTCTAGATCTGATTCAGGAAGGCAATATTGGCTTGATGAAAGCAGTAGATAAGTTTGAATATCGTCGGGGTTATAAATTTTCAACTTATGCAACATGGTGGATCCGTCAGTCGATTACACGCGCAATTGCTGATCAGGCGCGGACTATACGTATACCTGTGCATATGATTGAAACGATCAATAAGCTTTCCAGAATTTCCAGGGCAAAGGTGCAGGAACTCGGACGTGAACCAACCGCAGATGAGTTGTCGGAAGATCTTGGAATGCCGCTTTACAAAGTACGCAAGGTGTTGAAAATCGCCAAGGAACCGATCTCTCTTGACACACCAATTGGTGACGATGAAGATTCGCAGCTCAAGGACTTTATTGCGGACGAACAAGCAACCGACCCAGGTGATGCAACCGTTTCTTCAAACATGGGTGAAAAAACAAGGGATGCCTTGAAAACTCTCACAAAACGTGAAGAAAATGTATTACGTCTCCGTTTTGGTATTGACTCTGCAAAGGATCATACACTGGAAGAAGTTGGCCAGGATTTTGAAGTAACACGGGAACGTATTCGTCAAATTGAAGCAAAAGCACTGAGAAAATTACGACATCCTACTCGTTCAAAATTACTCAAATCATTCTACGAATAAAATATAAATCCGGTTCAAGCTTCAAGTGCAGAAAGCTAATTTTCTGAACTTGTTGCTTTAACCTCGAACCATGAAACTGGTCTTGCCTGTATGAGGTTGCTCCGGAATTTGTTTGTTCTGCTGACCTTCAGCATCCTGACTGCTGTCAGCGCACCGGCGCAAACGACCGAGCCTTCCAGTCCTGTCTTAATTAACAATGTTGAGTTGTTGCGCCGCGGTAAGCAAATCAGCGTACGTCTACTCACCAGCAAAGCTCCCGATTACGAAATAACTGAGAACCTTGCAGCCAGAACTCTGGTGATAAAGTTCAAAAATGCACGTGCTGTTTTTGCAGACGGGCGTCAGGAACGCCTTTTTAATGACTCGCAACTGGCAGGAATCCGTTTTTCAGCAATTGACAGTGACAGTTGGGCACAGTTCAAATTACTGCAAAAAGATTTAAGTTATTCCGTCAGTTCACTTGGCAAGCAGCATGGAGTACAAATTGATTTCCGCCCTGCATTCCAACTTCAACCTTTGCCTGATCCTCCAGAAGACTCTGTGTATGAGCTTTCTGCAGTTGATTTTGACTCCGGCAACGCAAATTTTACCCGTTTAACTTTCAGTTTCAGTAAACCATCCCGGATTCCAACAACGGGTGCTGTTCCGGAAGATAAACAACCACCCCGGATTTTTTTACTGGAAGACAGTCGACAAACACAGTTGACAATCCGACTGCCTAATACTTTAGCTAAAAAAGAGCTGGAAAAGCTGCAATATTCAGGATCCCGTTTAGAGCTGGCAGCACTCACTTCAAATGTAAACCAAACCTTTATTGAATTAAAACTCAAAGCAACCGCGGTGAGTGTGGAGCGACATTTTGTGTCAAGTCCTTTGCAATGGAAACTTGACATTCACGGGACTCCATACAAGAAAAAAGCTGCTGTTGCAGTAGCAGAAGGTGAAAAACTGAGTCCGGAAGAAATTGCGCTGTTGGAAGCTGAGAAAAAAGCAAGCCGGATTAGAAGTTCAAAAATCAGCCCCATTCTTCAACTTGGTGAAAACGCTTTTCGTACCAGAAATTATGATGAAGCAGTGAAACATTTCAGGGAAGCTTATGCTCTCGGAAAGTCACACACCCTGGAAGAGTTTGGTGATCCGCTTCATCCTTTAGCCGCCAGAGCGCTCTTCCGCATTGGAGACACGATATACACCATGCTTGAGCGCCGCATCGGTGATAATTATCATCAGGCAATTGACGCTTACAAAACAGCCATCCGCATCACACAGGACGCAGATAAGATTGCTCAGGAGAATGGTGAACAGTTTGCGACGGCTTCCCTTTTGCCTCACGCGAATTTCCGGATCGGACGCGCTTATCAAAAGATGAATTTTCAGCATGAGGCTGCTGTTTACTATAAAATTTTGCAGGAGCGTTTTCCAAATTCAATACAGGCCAACGATGCAAATTTTTGGCAGGGCATGAGCCGTATTGAGCAAAGACAATGGGAAAACAGCATCACAAATTTTAAAGAATATTTACGTTCAACACCTCAACCAAAATATTTCGCAGTTACGCATTATAAGATGGCACAGGCTTATTATCAGCTTGAGCGCTACATCACCGCGAGGGAATTTTTTGACATAGCACGTAATGCGGACAAGGAATATGTCAAAGATGACCCAACCCTTTTATTTCACATGGGAGAGACTTATTATGAAAATGCAGATTATGTAACCGCACGTGAAATTTTCCGGATACTGTTGCAAAAATATCCAAAAGCGGATTTTTCGAAATTGGTAGCGTTGCGTTTAGGTGATTTCCTGCGTGACGAAGGCAAAGAAGACGAAGCGATTCAGGCTTACAAAAAAGCCATCAGTAGTTACACCAGAGAGATTGCTTTGCTGGGCAAATTACGCATTGCGAATATACAGGCAAAACGTCCGTATACTGATGAATACCTTGAGGCAATCAAGGTTTATGATGAAATTCCCAGACTCTATCCGGAAACTCCACAGGCAGAAGAAGCAATGCTGCGGAAAGGGCTGACACTTACACTTTATGGCTCATACTCGCGTGCCATAAAATCCCTGGAAAATTTCATGGAGAAGTATCCTCAAAATGTGTATGTACGTAGAAATGTAATTCAGGAAAACATTGACGAAAATCTCAAAGGACTGATCGACAGCTATTTTCGTCAGGATGACACGCTTGCCCTGGTAAGTGCCTATAGTGATTATAAAGCGAAATATCTTTTCAATTTCCGCTTTGACACAACACTTTTTCAAACTGCGGTAGCTCACCGTAAACTGGGATTTTTTGATGAAGCACTGGATATTTTACGCTTCCTCGAAACACGTTCCGGAGGAACAGTCAGTGAATTGGTACAACTTGAAAAAGCACAGGCGTTGCTCGAAAAAGGAGATCTTACAGAAGCAAGAAACACTGCAGCCAAATTCCTGCAACAGTACCCCAAAAGTTCTTATGATGCGGAAGCCCGACAACTACTTGCACGTATATACAGACAGCAAAAATCCTACCCCAGAGCACTGCTTGTTTACCAGCAGACCATTCAGAAATATGATCAGAATAAAAAACCACTATTAGCGGAAATAGTGCCTGAACTCTATTATGATTTAGCTGAATTACAGGAAGAAACCGGAAATTTTGTTGAAGCAGGCGAGGCATTTCAGGAAGCGATTTCAAGTTACAATCATCCGCTTGATCATCAGGACACACCTGAGTATATTATCAAAAGCCATTTCCTCTCTGCAGATATGCACAACAAAGCGCTAAATGATGAGATTGCGCTGAAGAGCTATCAACGTGCAATTTCACTTTATGCGGACAACACTAACAAGGAAATAATCGAACGCGTATTTTGGGCACGCTATCAAATCGGAGCTATTTACACGCGGCAGGAAAAAGATCAGCAGGCATTAAAAGTTTTCAAACAACTTATGGATGAAAAGGCAGGCGAGGATCAACTTTGGAAAAAACTTGCTAAAGAGAATCACCGGGCGATTTC
>Ga0208407_1000027_pt1 | contig 66489 bp, 47 predicted proteins | sample ETNtaG_9_FD_185775 | JGI IMG/M metagenome (GOLD analysis project Ga0208407, IMG submission 185775) | Marine microbial and viral communities from oxygen minimum zone, Eastern Pacific Ocean - ETNP201406SV69 (SPAdes) (version 2) | ecosystem: Environmental > Aquatic > Marine > Oceanic ...
CTTCCGTGACAACAAGGGAGGCGGGAACCGCGGCAGGGGCCCTGGCAGCCAAGGAGGCCGGAACTTCCGTGACAACAAGGGAGGCGGGAACCGCGGCAGGGGCCCGAACAAGACTGGCCGTAATTCAGGAAATTCTGGTCGAAGAAGGGATTCAGGCAAGAGTGGAAGAGGAAACAGGAGACGTTGAGCCACCCGAGCATTCTTCATCCGCATCATTCTGCGTGTTTTGTGGCGAAGAGTGCTGAGATGATTTGGCTGGATGCCATGGAGGCCAACGAGAATGGCGACAGGGAAGAAGCACTGGCACTAGCCGAAGAGGTTGTTTCACTGGACGGGAGCCATGCCGATGCTTGGTTTGCCATCGCTCAGTGGACCCTACCTATCGATTCACGTGGAAATCAGATGATGCCCGACATGATTCAGGCTTCGAAAAGCATGTCTGCAGTCAGGAAGGCAGTAGAACTAGATCCTCAAAACGAACATGCCTGGAGAATAGGCGGAGAAATCATGGTGGGCCATCTAGGAATGCTGGAACATGGACTTGAGTGGTGGGAGGGAAGAAAGGGTGCTGCTCCCAGTGACGTTCTTCCCTATTTCGAACAGATTTCCATACTAATCAGGCTTGGTTACTTCGAGGAAGCTGGCGATTACCTCGATGTCTTGGACGAGATTATCGAATCACAGCCCAACAAGAGTCTGGAAGCCAGAGCAAGTAGGATTAGGGTGATTTACGAGGAACAAGGGTCGATGGAGAAAGAACTAGGTTTCGAACCCCAGAACAGCAATGACGACTCATGGGGGCTCATCAGTCGAATGAGGAAGAAGAAACCGATCACAGAGACTTACTTCCTGCTAATGTTTGTCATGCCGATTGTTTTCTTGCTTGGCTCTGTGGCAATGATGGTGGTGCCGAGCACATTTATTGTGATGATATTGATAATTGCCATGTACTTCGGAATTGCACGCCTCTCAAGGAGGCTGCTGCTCAAGCTGAACAGACCCGAATCCTTCCTAAACAGGGCAATCGATGTTGAGTGCTCCAGCGGAAAGGTTTGCGTCCCCGATGACATCAGGGAGTCCAAACTCTACTCTCACATAGTCAGGAAGAGGACCCCCGCTTTCCAAGAGAGGCTGGGTGTGATAGAGCAGTCGGGCGAACCACTTCCAAGAAAGTGGATTCTCAATGTCCCTGAGCTCTGATCAACCGCCGCCGCCCTTCTGCTGCGAGTAGTATTGGGCATAGTATTGCGTTGCATATTGCCGCGCCATCTGCTCCTCGTATCCTTGAGCGACAAGCTGCTGCACATAAGCCTCGACCGGATCCATCTGCTCGACACCGCCAAACGACTCCACTGAATCCTGCTCCTGATTCGAGCTCCCGCCTCTTCTCATGAACATCATTGTGACCGCGAGGACTGCAATTAGCAGAATTGCTCCAATTCCGGCGAACATGATTGTCGATGTGCCGCTGTTGCCCTCCTCGTTTCCACCGGTCTCTTCGTCCGATCTTGGTACGGTGTACAACTGAATCTGGTCATCGACCACGTACGATCCCTCCGTGACTCTGATGTGAATAATCCCTGCATTTCCATCGAGCTCTAGATAGAGGTGAGATATGTTCAGTGAAAGCAAGTACTGGTCACCGTCGCATAGCCCGTCCTGCCAGTCGAACCGTCCGAGTGCCTTCTGGGCCGTCTTGATCCCCTCGCTCTTGTCAAACACTGTGATGTCATCCAGTGACGCTTCTACCTTGACGTCGCATTCCGCGCTTGCATCATTGTCAACAACGGTGCCGGTGATGTTCACGATGTCTGTATCCAATGCGGAGAATGAGTCGCCGTCCGCAGTGGAGATGCTGTCGAATTCCACATCGGGGGCAGAGTCGCCGAACATCTCTCCCACTACTTCGAAGAAGACCCGAGTTGGGGCCTCGTTTCGCTGTTCCCTCTTATCGAAGACAGTCAGTTCGATCATTATGGTGTTCTGTCCGACCGTCAGGTTCCTGAAAGTGTATGTCCATTCCGTCACGCTACCTGGTAATTCGTAAATTGGATTACTATCACCATCCCCGTTAATGAACCAAGTGAACTTATCAATACCAGTTCCAATATCACTGCTGTTTGCTGACGAGAATCTGATGCTGGTGTCGCCGGTATCTGAGAGTCTGACTCGGTACTTTGGCGAATCCACCATGATCCAGTTGCCGTCGGCATCCTGATCCCCAGTGGGAGTCTGCTGGTATCCCACGAACTCTACGAATTCGGAGAAGACCGAGTCCTCGATGATCTCAATGTGAGCGACTGGGGGAGTACTGTCGGCGAATACGTCATTGGTGTACACCGAGATGTTGGTGATTCTGGTGTTTCCATTTGAGTCATGCAGGAACAGCCAGATTCTCCACTCGGCATTTATCTTGCAACCTAGTTCCGCATTCTCGTCCGAGACGCAGAATGTGGCGGTCACTGGTTCGGTTGAGTTGGGTCTGTGCGCATGTTTGTTCTCTTCCCCAAGCGGCTGTCCATCCCATCCGGTAACGGCCCCATCGTTAGCTGATTCTATCAACCAGTCGGCGTGGATGCCATCGACATTGGTTTCGAAACCGAAGTCGAGCTCGGCTGAGCTCTTGATTGGCGTCCTTGTGTAGGCTTCAATCGATGAATTCCATTTTTGGGCGACCCCATCGATAGTGAGCTCGAAGCCCTTGGTTGCTATCTCGAACCCATCCGGGTATGGAGACAGGTGGAAGTCTAGGAGATTGGCTAGCATCGGGAAGTTTGGATCGCCGAACGGTTGTGATACCGCAGGGTTCTCGACGTCTATGGTGGTGATTATCATACCACCCTGGCCGTAGTTGCAGGTTGAAAGCAAGGATTGGCTTGGATTCTCGGAATCCCTGATTATGGTGTGGAATGTCCCGCCATCTCTAACACTCCCGCCTTCGTCCAGATCTGGACCATCGAAACAAACTTGTGGTATTTCATCTGGGTTCACTTGGTTGAGGTCTAGTGTGGAGAGCGCAACGTGCGTTCCTCCGTTGATTCCCGCGAGAGCCGCGGGGTTGATCCCTGACATCAGCGGGTGGAACGGATCAATGAGGCTGATGTTCTCGGAGAGTACGCGATGGTCCAGAGTGCTATTGAAGTGGTCCCTCATGACGACGTTCATCCCGAATGGCAGCCTATCGGGCGCATTGGGATTCTGGATGTCATCGTAGTCCGAGTAATACGGGCCTAGATGGGCCTGCACTGTACCCCCTTCTCTCATGAATTCGATCAGAGACTCGGTCAGGGTGATGTCGGCATTGTCTGGGTTCGGCGTCCCCATGAGCTCGTAATAGTCTCCATACTCTACGCTGTAGTCGGTCTGCCATGGCAGGAGGACCTTGGAGTAGTGCTCCAACCAGTCCTCCATCCCGTAAACGTTCCATTCCCCTACCTCGAACTGGGTGTAGGTCTTGTTCATGGCGGAGAGGTCCTGCTTAACCCTCTGGAGCCTATTCTGATCCGTCGGGTTGGAAAGTATGGCCACATCGATGTTGTCCATGAATTGGATGTCGAAGTATCTCTCGTTTCCTGAGTTGGCCCCCGTCTCAGTCAGAACTGACTGGAAGCTGATGTTGTATGTGTGGGAGTCGAACCAGAGGTCGTATGGCGCCGTCCAATTGGCCTGTGACCTCTGATGCGGGTCTAGAACGAACGGCCCGTTGTCAGAAGACTGTTCGTAGACGGTCTGGCCGGTTTCCTTGTCGACTATCTTCATCGTGACCTCGTAAACTCCCTCGATTACTCCATTCAGCATGGGGACGGCGAAATCGTGTGACTTCTGTCCTTGTGGGTTCGTTGCATAAACGCATGAGAAGACAGCGTCTGCGACGCAATCTAGGACATCTGCCTGCAGGAGTGTGATGTCTGCGTTTGCTATCTCGAAAAGTATGGTTGAGACGTTGTTAGCCTTGCTGATCTCGGGCTTGTCGAACCACTTCGATGCGTTGTTCGAGTTATTGTATAGTGTCATCAGGTCTATCCTGTATAGTCCACTCTCGAAGTCATGAGTTCCCATCTCCACAACTCTCTTCTGCCCGGCATCCATTCCAGTAACGACCTGGGTGTATTCGCCGTCATCGGTGAATGTGTAGTCGTCCACCCTTATGTTGTCGATTGCGAATCCGGCGTATCCGGCATTTCCGTTTACTCCGTCATCGTTGGAGTAGAATCTCCATGTGAAAGTGACGTCCGCGCCGGCTAGGGAAGTGCACTCGTCGGTCCATGCAAATGAGTCCTCAGCAGTCTGGTTGAGCAGATGGACATGAGTTAAGTCAATCCTAGCGGTATTTACAAGGTTATCAGAGTCGAACCATGATACGAAGCCATCCTCTCCAATTCCGCCCGAGTGGTCTCCTGCGTACTCCACTTCCTCGTAAAGGCCATTCTGGTCGAAGTCTTCGCAGTAGTTGTAGATGGTCTCCGTGTAAGGATTGAATGCGTACCTGAGGCCGTTCTCGTTTAGGTCTGTCCAACTTCCGTAGATTATCCCCTGGTATACCTCGCCATCCCTGACCCAAGACGCCTCGAGGTATGAGAAGTCTCTGACAGATTGGACGTTTCCATTCCGATCCGAGATGTGGTCTCCTTCGGCGAAGTAGTCGAATGTCAGGAAGGTGAAGTCGGCTCCGCTATCAGTTAACTCGATTGGCTCTAGTGTGAGGGTCTCGTTCCAGCTGTCGCCGTAACCATCGTCTGGGTGTCCCAGCCAGTAAGCCTGATTCTTGAAGACCCCCTGGTTCTGCGGGAGCATCTCGTTTGATCCGGATGAGTCATCCAATCTACTGCCGTTTTCATTCCCGTCATCATCCCATATCGGCTGGAATCCGGAGAAGTCCTCGGCTGCTATCAGTTCTGGCAGAGCGTTGCTGACTTTGGCCTCAACGTCGAAGTCGACGAATGTGTTGCCCCAGTTCTGCACTCCAACTGTGATTGGCATCTCCCCTGATGCGTATCTTTCCCCGTTGAGTAGGTCCAACCACGGCTCTTCGAACAAGCCTGGGTCGTAGAGGTTCCTTACTGTGAGTTGGAACCGTGTCTGGTCGTTTGTACTATCCTGGTCTCCTTGCCCTCCGCCCAAGTCGAAGTTAGACAGGACGGTGGAGATGTAGTATGTGGTGTTGTCAACGAAGTCTGCAGTTAGTTGTACTTGCAATGACTCGCCGGCAACTAGGTCTAGGTTCGTCAGTTGTTGGCTCTCAACCGTGGAGGCGCCGAAGTTCACGTCCCTAGTCCTGATAGTGATGTTGTCTATTGCGAATCCATCCAATCCGGAGTAGTCCAGAGATCCCTCCGGCCCCGCAGTTCCTTCTAGTCCACTTCGGAAGCGGAATCTGATGTCAATTGTCTGCCCTGCATAAGGGGTGAGATCGATCGAGTCTGCCTTTTGATCTTGACCGCCATCTTCCCAACAAACTCCGTAAGCGAGGGCGCAGGAATCTCTGATTCCACCTGATTCAGTGTAGTTGTTCCACATTGTTGTGTGCCAATCTCCGAAGAAGTTGGCATTGTAGTCGTTGTACTCGGGATCTGGGGCGCTTGAGACCCTATCCTCTATTCTGTACTTCCTCTCGTTGTCCCAGCCTCCGAATCTCCAAACGGTCTCCCAGCCGCTTCCATCGCTCCAAACCTCGATGCTGCAGGAATCCTCGTACAACCACCTCTCGATTACGTCGTAAGGCTCCGCCAAGAAGAGTTCGAAGAATCCTGCACTGCATATCGCATCCATGTCCAAGAATGCTGCATCGGCACCAGAGAGGTCTATACCTTGGAGAATCAGGGCCTCGTCCATATGGTTGTAGTAACCGGTGTCCTCGGTTGAGTTTCCATCATCGAACTGGTATGTGTGCTCGACCCCTGACCAGTAGTAGTTCGTCGGGTTTGCCTCCGCTTCCCAATATGGGTAAGCAACCGGTCCATCCCAAGATTCGTTGTTCTCCTCGGGGTTGCCGTCTGCAGCGAAGCACTTGTCGGTGCCGTTTGGCAAGCACTGGTAGTCGCTGTTGTTGAAATGGGCGACGTCATACTCATCGTAGTCTTGACTAATCCAATAACGATCCTCGTCTATGTGCCACGAGGAGTTGCCTGATTCGTACTCCCCAGTGTAAGAGTACTTGTTGAATGAGGCTCCCCCGGTGTTGATATCTGCGGATGCTGACTCAAAGTCGTTGAAATAGACAATTGTGTCTGTCCCTCCTAGAACTTCCCGAACCTCTAGGTCGACGTCCAGACTACCGTCCAAGATTGGCATCAGACCGGTGTTCTTGACGGTCACGTTGACCCATCGGTTTCCCTCACCGACAATGCTCTGGAATGTCGCAGGATCTGTTACTGACGGTTCTATCTCCACTCTAGTGATTCCTAGATCGAAGTTGTCCAGAACGAGTACTGACAGATAGTCACCTTGGCCGGCATATCCCTGTGTGTCCAGCCACATGGCGTTATTCGAGAATCTGTAGGTGTAGTCCTCCTGGCCGATGACTACCTCGAGTGCACTGTTCTCTGAGCCTTGTAGTTGCCCGGGCATTGCCATTGTAGGCCTCCTGCCAACGTCGAATGATAGAGGATCGAGGTATCCGTTACTATCTGGGTCTGCTAGAAGGATCTGAACGGTGTTCAGAGCACGGAGGTTTGGCCTTAGGAGGAATGTCTGGTTCTGTACGGTTGACTCCTGGGTGTCCAGCAGAGTCAGAGAGGTTGGCACGAAGAAGTCCAACTCCCCATCTTGGTTGACGTCGGCTATCGTGACCGAGGCTCCCAAGTAGTCGCCGAAATCCACGTAGTTCTGAGTGTCCCAGCCAGAGGATGTCTTGGTTGCGTAAGAGACGTTTCCCGTGATTCCGTCAACTGCTGCGATGATGTCGATCTCATTGACGTCGTCGTCTGGAGTGGAGTCTGCGATGTCCAGCCCGTACAATGGGAAGTCGTGCTCGGCATCGAGAGTGAACTCATGAATGGTGCCTGAACCGGTTGGATCCATGGGATTGGGGAACTGACCTGTTACGCAGTCGTACTCCAGAACTGTCATGTTGTCATAGGTTCCTGCGGAGTAACCCACACCTGCATTGTATGGGGGGGTCCTAAGTAGCCAGATATCAAGGTCCTCGCACTCTCCCGGGACTGGGTCCCCAGTGAGCGGGTTTTCCAAAAGGTCCTCATTCCAATTACCGAGTTTTAGATATTGGTAGTAGCCACTCGTTAGCGGAACAGAAATCGGAGCATGTTGGTTCGCGGGTAAGCTGTAATCTGGACCTTTGTACACTTGGATGAACTGGTTTGCGAAAGTGGAGTCTGTTGAGGAGAAGGCCACATCGGCGAATCCGTCGTCATTGATGTCTCCAACATCGAAATCTGCTAGATATGGGTTGATCACGGTGATCGTTTCGAACATCTCCTCCCATTCGTTTACCCTCTCGTCGCAGACTCCCTTGAGGACAGTTAGGTTTGCAGGTCTGATGAATGTCTCGCCGACGAACCTGACATTCTGCTGATAGTAGATTATGTCGTTGACGTCATCACCATCGACGTCGGCGATCTCGACCCTGTTTCCATCGGCCACGTCTCGGAATCCTGCCCTGAACGAGTCGTTATTCGATATCTGGACGTCCTGCCTATCTGCAAATCCTCCGTTCCCATCGTTGTAGAGGAAGCTGATGAAGTGCCCGAAACCGCTACCTGATGCGATGTCATTATCCCCATCGCAGTCCAAATCTCCTATGGAGATATACAGTGGGTCTCTCTGAACGGCATATTGAGTGGTGTGGGAAGCAGAGGCGTAAGGTACGGCCGAAACGAAGAGCGAGGTTAGCATCAGGAACACTAGTCCCACGGCCCTCCTGCTCTTTCCGTGCTCATGGTTTCCAGTCATACTTTCGTTCATCATGGTAGTTCGGAGTTTCCGACCACTCTTATGCATTACCGAAACGTGTTTTTTTTATGCACAGAGTGATTACCGCTTTGGTTACTTCATCTCAAGCCAACTTGGGTTAGGCGAGTAACTCACTTCGGCACCCCCGTAGACCTTCTCTAGCCTGCCCATAATCCACAGTCTGTCTAGGAAGATCTCGAGGTCGATCCCCTCCCTGTTCATTCGCTCCCCCACCAGTAGTTCGATCGTGCTGACACCCAGTGAAGAGTGTCCGTGTTCCCTGACAATCAGAGTAAGAAGGATCTGCAACCACGCTTCCGCCATTGGGTCTCCTGATAGGTTATTGCTCAGGGGTTGTAGGTCCTCGAGTTCATCCAAGAATTCCATTATTCCACGGATGTCAGGGTCCGTCTTCTTTGAGATGCCGTGTTCGTCGGCTTCGGATTGTAAGTTCAGTTCCCCTACTTGCCTTACTATTGAGGGGATCCTAGAGGGATCTGGTGGAGGTCCCGGAAGACCTTCTTCTTCAGAATCTTGCTCGTCCCCTTCCATTCTACAGCCCCCTTTCTCCTAGAGTCAGACTTCAATCCTTTGCCAGATTTCTTAGAACCGTCTGAAGTATTCCGCCGTTTCTGTAGTATTCGACCTCAACGGGAGTCTCCAGTCTGACGATCGCAGGGAAGTTGATCTCGGTTCCATCGGCCTTCCTTACTGAGACTTTGATCTCCGAAAAGGGCTCCAAGTCTCCCGAGGCGGGGATGCTGAAAAATTCAGATCCGTCTAACCCCAATGAGTCGGCGTCGTACCCTTGAGCGAATGTAAGGGGCAGAACTCCCATGCCGACTAGATTAGATCTATGGATCCTCTCATATGACTTCGCAATCACTGCTCTGACTCCTAGCAAGAGGGTTCCCTTGGCTGCCCAATCCCTACTGCTTCCTGATCCATACTGGGAACCAGCTAGCACCACCAGTTGTGTTGAGTCTGCAATATATCGCTCACTGGCCTGGTGGATGGAGATTACTTCATCGGTCGGGAAGTGGGTGGTCAATCCGCCTTCAGTCCCGGGGGCTGTCTGATTCCTCATCCTGATATTTGCGAAGGTGCCTCTCACCATCACCTCGTGATTCCCTCTTCGGCTTCCGAATGAGTTGAAATCCCTTGGCTGTACGCCCTGGCCGACAAGATATTGGCCGGCCGGTCCCGAGCTTGGGAATGCTCCTGCGGGGCTGATGTGATCAGTCGTCACAGAGTCCCCCACCATAACCAGAACCCGGGCATCAACAATTGGTTCAATCGATGAAGGCTCGGGCTGGATTCCCTGGAAGAATGATGGGAGCCGGACGTAAGTGGAATCTGGGTCCCATGGGAAAAGTTCGCTAGCCTCACTTGGGATGGAATCCCATCTTGGTTCGCTCAGAACATCGGAATATCGGCTAACGAACATCTCGGGACCAATTGCAGCCTCCACAGTGTTTCGGATCTCCTCATCACTTGGCCAAATGTCAGAGAGCATTACTGGATTTCCAGATTGATCATGGCCCAGCGGATCTTGCGAAAAATCTACGTCCAATGAACCTGCAAGTGCATAGGCCACGACTAGAGGTGGGCTAGCGAGATAGTTTGCCTTGATCTTTTGATGAATCCTGCCTTCGAAGTTTCGGTTACCAGAGAGTACACTCCCGACTACTAGGTCCGAATTATCGATTGCCTCCTCTATCTCTGGATCGAGAGGTCCGGAGTTGCCTATGCAAGTGGTGCATCCATATCCAACTACGCTGAACCCGAGTGAGTCGAGATCATCTGATAGCCCTGAAGCATCGTAATACTCCGTTACAACTCTACTGCCCGGTGCAAGGCTTGGTTTGACCCATGGTTTGATTGAGAGGCCCCGTGAACGAGCATTCCTAGCGACCAAACCGGCAGCGATCATGACGCTAGGATTGCTAGTATTAGTGCAACTGGTAATGGCGGCGATTACTACATCTCCGTGTTTCAAATCGCAGTCTCGGCCATCGATGGGGGACTTTGCATCGTTCCTGCTTGTGTCTACGCCGTGTCCTTGGTGGCCGGTTGGGGCATTGAGGCTAAATCTCCAGTGAGACTTCATCTCCGAAAGTGAGACTCGATCCTGGGGTCTTTTTGGTCCCGAAAGTGAGGGTTCCACTGTTGAAAGATCGAGGGAAAGATTGGAGGTGAATTTCGGAGTAGGGGTTGTTTCTTGGTAAAGAAGCCCCTGAGCCTCCATGAATCTCTTTACGTCCTCCACATGACCTGGTTCTCTTCCAGATAGTAGCATGTAATCGAGAGTAGTCTGGTCTACAGGGAAGAATCCACAGGTTGCACCATACTCTGGAGCCATATTAGCGATTGTCGCCCTATCTGGGAGGCTGAGATTCGACAGTCCCTGACCGTGGAATTCGACGAACTTGCCCACGCAGCCGTGCTCCCTCAGCATCTCGACGATTCGTAGTGTCATGTCGGTGGCCGTTACTCCCGGCTCGAGAGAGCCTATGAGTTCGAATCCAACGACTTCGGGAAGCAGCATGTAGATTGGTTGTCCTAGCATGACAGCCTCTGCCTCGATTCCTCCAACACCCCATCCAAGTACCCCCAAACCGTTGATCATGGTCGTATGAGAGTCGGTTCCAACGAGAGAGTCTGGAATCCAGAGGCCGTCCTCCTCCCTAGCCACTCTGGCAATCCACTCGAGGTTTACCTGGTGGACAATACCTCTCCCAGGAGGGACTGCACGAAAGTTGTCTAGGCTAAGTTGCCCCCATTTCAGAAACTTGTATCTCTCCGAGTTACGCTCGTACTCGATTTCCAAATTGCGCTCTCGAGCGTCGGGAAAGAGCCCAGATACATCGACTTGCACAGAGTGATCGATTACCAAATCCACTGGAACCTGCGGATTGACCTTGCTTGGATCGCCCCCGAGTTCCCTCATTGCATCCCTGAGCGCTGCTATGTCAACAATTGCAGGGACTCCAGTGAAGTCTTGCAAGATAACCCTACTAGGGCTGAATGGTATTTCCTCCGGCTTCATCTCTGGCGACCATGAGGCGATTCTCTTCACATCATCCTCGTTGACAAGGAAACCGTCGCATTTCCTCAATGCAGATTCTAGGAGAATCCGGATCGAGAATGGGATTTCGGACAATTTGCATAGGCCTTTTTCCTCGAGTGAATGCAAGTCCATGAAGCGAGCAATGGAACCGTCGTTTCTCTCGAACTCGGACTGTGCGTCAAATTGATTCTGATTCCCCATTATCTCACCGGGTAATTTCTCCCCGTGAGGAGTACATGAAGTTCACCTAGTGCAAACAGATTCGAATCAGACGACTGATACTGATATTATTCGGACGGGATCCACGGGACGATCGTCTTGCTGCTGTGGGTTCACAGTTTCAACGTGGCTGATTGCATCGACGTGCTCCATCCCTGAAATCACATAGCCAAACACGGTGTGACAGCTCTTTCCTGAAGCAGTACAATCCTTGTTCGGGACTTCGATACAGTTGCCATTATCGTCAGTATCGCGGTCAGCGTCAAGCCAACATGGTTCTGCGTCTCCGGGGACGATGTAGAACTGGCTCCCATCAGTGTTTAGGCCAGCATGTGCCGCAGCAATGGCCCCAGGCGTGTGCCTCAGACCGTTCTCGTGCTCGTACGGGATGGTGTAATCCTCCTTCTGCCGGCATTCGCTCTCTGGCATTGGCTCCCCATTGCAGTATCCGTAGTAGTGGGCAGCGAATCCTCCGGAACCCCCCATGTTCTGGATGTCTCCGCCTTGAATCATGAAGTCGTTAATGACCCTGTGGAACTCCACCCCGTCATACTGGAAATTCTCTGCATGAGTCATGAAACTCTCGACGTGCTTAGGTGCATCATCCTTGTACAACTCAATTTGTATCTCTCCGATAACCGACTGGCCATTGATTGTATACTGCACTTCTAGGTCCACTATGGGATTGCTGCCATCATCGAGGAACTCAGAAACGAGTTTGATCGAAACTAGGATGGCTGCCATCGAGAAGACCATTGCAAGAAGCCCAAGAGGAGTGGGGTTTCCCTGATCGAACATCTGGAAACCTATGCCGAGAGAGATTGAGTTCTCGTCCATCATCGAAGCGAGTTTGTTCATATTCCTTCTAATCTCCTTGTTCTTCGGATCGATGGAAAGGGACTTGCTGTAATTCTTGTACGCCTTCTGCCAGTGTGATTTCTGATTCCTCTGGTCGATGACACCCAACTCTGTGCCCGCATCAGCAGCCAGAGCGAGTGTTTTTGCCCTTTGAGCCTCATTTTCTATACTGTCCCAAGCTGATCTTAGTGCTGCCAGTGCGCCTTCTGGGTCCTTTTTGTCACCCAGTGACTGGGCGGCATCGTCCCACGCGTTCTGCAGTTCGGCTGGAATAGGCACGGGCTCGCGAAAGCCCCCTCATTGAAAACTGCAACGGATGAGATGATGAGGGAGATTTGTGGATTTTTCGATGGTAACGCATAAGACCCTTAGACTTCGCCGACGCCCTGCGAGCAACCGTATCTGGAAGCACTGGGGACGAAGAAAACAATGGGAAAAATCGTCAATGATTTCGTAATCAATGTCGCGACTGCCAACGGGACGGGTTCCCAATCATCCAATCTGATAATTCTACACTCGATGTTCGAGATGGGGATTCCAGTAAGTGGGAAGAACCTCTTCCCAAGCAACATCTCAGGTTTGCCGACGTGGTTCATTATCCGAGTGAGCGATGATGGTTACCAAGCCCCTGGGGATTACACCAATATTCAGGTCCTGATGAACAAGGACACCTGGATGAAGGACCTCGAGGGCCTAGAGCCTGGAACAATAGTGGTCTACAACGAGGATGTCAAACTCCCAGTGGACAGGGGCGATTGCGTCCTGCTGGGAATGCCGATGACGAAGATGGCTAGGAAAATCAATCCCAAGCTCGGGAGGCTTATTGCAAACATGTACTATGTCGGAGCCGTCGCCCATCTCCTCGGAATTGACGATGGAGCAATTGGGAAGGCCGTTCAAGCCCAGTTCAAAGGTAAGGAGAAAGCAGTGGAGTTGAACATGCAGGCAATCTCTGAAGGTAGGTCATTCGCAGAGGAGAACTGGGAGTTCGATTGTCAGTATTGCGTTGAGAGCAGGGAGAAGGATCCCGACGCTTTCCTGATCGAGGGGAACGAGGCAATTGCTCTCGGATCAATATATGGGGGCATCAGCATGCTATCTTGGTACCCGATCACGCCTTCTTCCTCCCTTGCGGAGTCGATAATCGGATGGTTGCCAGAGCTTCGCAGTGATGGCGATGGGGGTAGCACTTGCGCCGTCATCCAGGCGGAAGACGAGTTAGCTGCAGCGGGCATGGTGCTTGGTGCTGGATGGGCCGGAGGCAGGGGTATGACTTGCACCAGTGGCCCGGGAATCTCCCTGATGTCCGAATTCATCGGCCTGTTCTACTTCTCCGAGGTCCCTGGAGTAATTTGGGATGTTAACAGAGTGGGGCCTTCGACCGGATTGCCGACCAGAACCCAGCAGGGCGATCTTTCGATGCTCTACGAAGCGAGCCATGGGGATACTCAGCACATCGTACTAATCCCCGGGACTGTTGACGAGTGTTTCGAATTCGGTTGGAGGGCGTTCGACTATGCCGAGAGGTTCCAGACCATGGTATTCGGATTCAACGATCTAGACTTGGGGATGAACCGATGGGTGACATCAGGCTTCAATTACCCGGATAAGCCCATGGACAGGGGGAAGGTCATCAGGAGCCAGGATGAGTTGGATTCAATTGCAAATTACGGCAGGTATCGGGATGTCGATGGCGACGGCATAGCATACAGGACATTGCCTGGCAGTGGCCTAGACCCAATTCTGTACAGGGGGACTGGTCATGACGAGGATGGGGTATACTCGGAAGACCCCCAGGTGTACCACGATGCGATGGCCAGATTGAAGAGGAAGATCGATGGAGCAAGGGAGCACCTGCCTGAACCCGTGATTAGGGAGGAGGAGAACAAGGAACTGGGCGTTATTTTCTATGGTTCCATGGAGAACACCATCGTCGAGATTGACGACATGCTGGAAGGGAGTGGTCTTTCTGTTAGTACATGCAGGGTCAGAGCCCTTCCCCTTCACCCAGATGTGGAGGATTTCGTTAGTAGGCACGAGAGGACGATTGTCCTCGAGATTAACCGGGATGGTCAGTTATTCGGAATCATGCGCAAGGAGTTCCCCACTGATTTGATACCGAAGATACACAGCGTTGCATACAGCGATGGAATGCCACCAAGGGCGAGAGTATATTCCGATATGATTCTAGAAGTTCTGAAGGAGGTGTCTTGATGGTCAGACTGAACGTACTAGAGCTGGAAAAATCAGAATACACCGGTGGCAAGTCGTCCTTGTGCCCCGGGTGTGGACATGACCAGATCTCGAATAACATAATCCAAGCAGCGTGGGAGAACGGGATTCAACCAGAGAAGATAGCGAAGATGAGTGGGATTGGGTGCTCCTCCAAGACCCCGGCTTACTTCCTCGGGAAGAGCCATGGTTTCAACACCGTGCACGGGAGGATGCCGTCGGTAACCACTGGGGCGAACATGGTGAACAAGGACCTGAGCTTCTTGGCGGTATCCGGAGACGGAGATACCGCAAGCATAGGCATAGGGCAGTTCATCCACGCCATCAGAAGAAACCTGGATATGGTCTACATAGTGGAAAACAACGGCGTCTACGGCCTCACGAAGGGACAGTACAGCGCCACCGTCGAGAAGGGTTCGAAGAAGAAGAAAGGGAGGGAGAACCGACAAGCGCCGATTGACCTCTGTGCCATGGCAATCAACCTAGGGTGCAGTTTCGTAGCGCGATCTTTCTCGGGAAGCAAGAAGCAGTTGACTGCACTAATTAGGGCAGCGATGAGCCACAGGGGGATGGCATTCATTGACGTCATCTCCCCGTGCGTGACCTTCGCCAACAACGACGAGTCCTACAAGTCCTACAACTACGTGAAGGCAAATGACGAGGTACTACACATCCTAGACTACATCCCCCACTTCTCCCCACTAGAGGAGGTGGAGGTCCCAGAAGGCGAGTTCAGAGAGGTGAATCTCTTCGACGGCTCGACCTTGAGGCTAGAGGCCGTGGCAGCGGACCACGACTACACTGATGCCGTCTCCGCATTGAGCGCGATACACGAGTCGGAGAAGGCTGGAAGCCATGTGACAGGGCTCCTTTACTACGACGATGACGTGCCTACCGCAACGGACACTCTGGGACTGAGCGAAACACCCCTAGTTGACCTCACCGAGGACCTCCTGCGACCCAGCGAGGACAGCTTGGAGAAGGTGAATGCCGGATTCAGGTCATGAGCGCGCAGTTCTGATTGCTCGGTTTTCTTGAAATATCCGGACCTTGTCCGTATTACAACAGTCCCTTGGTGTAGCGGTCCATCATATGGCACTCTGGATGCCATGACCCTGGTTCGAATCCGGGAGGGACTACCAAATCAAAGGCGTATCTCCTATTGATTGCGAAGGTCCTCAAAAGTATATCCAAATTTCTCGATTTCCCAAGCACAAATCTGGTTAATTTTTTCTAGAGATTTCTCATCATAGTAGGTTGAGTAGTGAGCCTTTGACGCACGGGCTCCGGACTTGGCATTGGGTAGTTTGGCCGCGGGTAATCCAATCTGTGATAGCGTGTTATTCAATTCAGAATCTAAATTTTCGTATCTAATAACCGTATCAACGATTGATTTATCTGCAAGAGTGAATAAATGCTTATCAGATAATATTTCTGAGTCAGATTGTTCGATAAAATCTGTGAATGTGGTTCCCACATCCAAGTTAAAAAAATCTGAATTCTTAAGACGCCAGAAATAAGTTGAAACTACTCGATCCCATGGATTTCTAACAACGCAGAATTTATGATAATTGGAGAATATTTCTTCGCCCAATATCTTACGTATTTTATTAGCTGGAATATGCGGATTATATGATCTATCAAAGCCAAATAGGCCCTTTAGATGATCGATGATACCTTTAGGATTTATTTGGTTGTTCTGAGACTCTTTGTATCTCAAATTGGATTTTATTTTTTCATCAACTTTCAGAGTAATGATATCATCAGGTCCGCAATCTACCGAAAGAGCAATCTCGATACTGGTTCCTGCAGTCTTTCTAGTTTTGACGAAAATATACCTATGCTTATGTGATACTATCATCAAAATTAGGATAGTGTGAACGGATTTAACAGTACTCATCGGAGAGGCTACTAGACATACTGGTAGAGAAGTTGGGATACCCAACTGACCATCATTATGATCATGAACCAACCCAAGGCGAGTTTCGCGATCCTCGTTGGTTTCTTCTTAGGAGGGAAGGGGTCAATTCCAGCTTCAAGGGCCTGGGCAATTATCTCAAGCTCCTCCTCGATCGTCTCGGGAGGCCTCATTACCTCACTTCCCAGAGGTTTAGTTCAAACCTAGGAGGAACGTTTGCCCCATTGATTCGAAAGCACATGCTTTGCGAAGGCTAGCATGATTATTCAATCGTTATTGTAGCGAGGTTGAAGCATCGAATCCCTTCGAGCGGCCATGGACGAAATGCCGGAGGGGTTCTCGCTACCCTCTCTCGAGGCGCGCGCGCACATCCCCTCTGCATCAGTAATGCTGAGCAGAGAAGCAGGAGACGGGCACGAGGTTCTGATGGGACACAGGAGTTCGGAGCTCCCTGCATTCCCAGACCTCTGGTCATTCCCAGGAGGAGGGGTTAGCAGAGTCGATAGAAGAGCTTCAGAAAGACATCCAGAGTGGTTTTCGGAAATGGGAGAAGACAGGCTTTCCGTATTCACCCTCCTAAGGGAGATGGTGGAGGAGGTAGGGATCTCTCCCGACGGAAACGGGGGTTTCGTAGAGGTGAACGATGAGGTTCGAGAGATTGTGTGCAAGGACAAGTCTGGATGGCTGAAGGTAGTAGAGTCAGGTATGATTTCCACTGAAGGCTTCGAATGCGAAATAATCACAGAGAGGATCACCCCTCCCCAGTCGCCTACAAGATTCCACAACCTGTTCTTTCACGTTTCTCTGGGAGAATCAGGAGTTGAGCCGTCATTCCCACCCGGGAGAAGTGAGTTCGATGAGTTTCGCTGGTGGAGGTCGGAAGAGATCATCGAGTCGTGGGAAAGAAACGAGTTGCACGTACCACCCCCGATATTGACGATATTCAGGGACTTGCTAGATAAAATGCAAGAAATGAGCCTTGTTTCTGCCTGTGCTGAGATGGCCGAAGATCCGCCGTCCGGACCACACAGATTCGAGTATGGACCTGGGGTTGAGTGCATCCTGATACCGACGAATACTCTGCCTCCGTCCACACACACAAACTGCTTCGTTCTAGGAGAGAGAGGTGGAGATAGGCTGATTGTCGACCCGGCGATCAAAGATCAAGATGGTTTCGAGTTGCTTCGTCTTAAGGTCGAGGAGATCCATGCAGACGGAAGTGACGTAGTTGCCACCATTTTCACCCATCGCCATCAGGACCACCTAGGCGACCTGGGGATGATCGAGGAAATTTACCATGCACCTATCTGGGCGAGCCATGAGACCCTTGATGCCCTGCCAGGGGGAGGTCAACGCAGAACCCTGAACGAGGGGGAGGTAATCGGAGTTAGGGGTCCAAACGGGATTTCCAATTGGGAAGTGCTGGAGACTCCCGGGCACTGTCCCGGGCAGATATGCCTGGTAGGAGAGCCGGGGATAGTTTCTGCAGACAACTGCACGATGGTGGGAACCATCCTGGTGCCTTCCAATGACGGGGACATGGGTGCATACATCGAGGGTCTGGAGAGGCTCAGGAGAATTTCCGCACCCACCCTGTTCCCGAGCCACGGGCCCCTCATCCCAAATCCTGAGCGAATCCTGAGCCAGTACATCAAGCACAGGAAGGCTCGTCACGAGAGAGTCTTCGAAGCAGTCGAGTCCGGTGCGAGCAGGCTATCTGAGATTTCGGAAATTGCATACTCCGACACACCAGATGCGCACCCGATTCTTGCGAAGGACCAGACTCTCTCGCATCTGAGACTACTCGTGGATTCGGGGAGATTGAGACATTCCGGAGAAAGATTCGATTTGGGCAATGCAGTGTGAACGTTCAAAACGAAGGTCCCGATGCTGTAGGCGTATCAGATGGCTAGCAAGGATCGATGGTGGGACCACGACGAAGAGGCACCATCTGCAGGTGCAGAGGATTCTAAGAAGACCGTAGAAGAAATGCTCGATGAATCCGAGAGGGAACGGATAAGGCGTGAGAAGGAACTGGCAGAGGCCGAGCACGATTACAAGGTGGCCCAATTCAAGCATAAGACCGAGGAACTCGTCCCAGGAGGAGTCACCAAGGGCGGTACAGCGGAAGTCAAAATCAGGGCAATTCGTGACATGTACCGAACGGAAGGTTCGATCAATGGGAAACCAGTCAAGTTCCTGGTGGACACGGGGGCCTCCTTTGTCTCAATGGAAACGGAACAAGTGGAGTACATCGGTGCGAAAACCGGCAAAGTCCAATGGTTGAATACTGCCAATGGGAAATCCAAGGGATACGAGGTCCCCCTCGATGAAGTCAGAGTAGGAGGAATCGTAGTTCGGAACGTGATGGGCAACTCGAGCGATGGGATGTCCATGGGCGGTGATATACTCCTGGGAATGTCTTTCCTGAACGAGATCGAGATGAACATCGACGATGATGTGATGACTCTCACTCAAACCGGTTCCGAGAGGGTCATCCAAGAAGAGAAGAAGGGTTCTGGGGACGGGGTAATGGGGCTTTGGTGGCTTTCTCCGGGAGAGGCGGTGGCGATTGGCCTCGCTGCTATGATTACCCTATTCTTCTTCGGGTTGGGGGCCGTCGTACTGGGCGGAGAGCCACTATACGAGTCTACTACTGGGCTCGTGCTGGAAGGCACCGAGTGGTGGGAAGAGGAGTACGAAATCGAAGATTGCCTGTATGACGAGTACAATGACATCCACTATGACTGCTATTACTACTACGAGTATGAGTGCGGTGCTGATGTGCAGTACTCCTTCGACGTAGACGGAGTCGAGTTCAGGTCAGAAGGCGGCCTTTTCCTGGGGGTATGGGGTGATTACTGCCTAGAGGACGTGGAGTACATTGTGCTTCCGTTAGGTAGCCCAGTGACGGTTTGGTACGATGTCGAAAATCCAGAAGACAATACCTTGGAGGATCCGGTCTCAGTAGGCTTCGGTATCCTCTTCTGCTGTGGAATGCCCTTCCTCCTCATCTTGGTTGTTACCTTGGTCAACGCCAGATTCAGCAACGGGCCAAAAACCGGATGGGAAGCCAATCCAGGAGGTCAATTTTATCCTGGAGGTGGATATCACGGAGGGCCTCAGCAGGGTTACGGCGGGAGATACTGGGGGCCTAGTTGGGGCCCGAGGGTCCGCTTCGGGGGGCCGCCAAGGAGGGTTCGTACCTCAAGGAGAACGGGAGGGAGGTCATCGGGTGGCAGAAGGTCATCGGGTGGCAGAAGGTCATCGGGTGGCGGAAGGTCATCGGGTGGCGGAAGGTCATCGGGTGGCAGAAGGTCATCGGGTGGCAGAAGAAGGTGACTCTCATGGGAAGAGAACTCTGAAATCAGAGAGTTTGTTCTGATTCTCGTGGAAGATCTTTGGAACGGCCCCCCGGATTTGGATGGCCAAGTCGCCGATGAGCACTGGATCGAAGTGGAGTCAGGGGTCTCGATTAGGGTACTGGTATGGAATGCAGAGGAGGTAGAGCCGGATTCCGGAACCGTAGTTATGGTAGCAGGATGGGGCTCGCTATTCGAGGGATGGCGCCCCTTGGTTACTGAATGGGTAAAGAGCAGGCATCTCATCTACATCGAGACTAGGGAGAAGGCCAGTTCGAAATTCAACAGAAGGATTTCCAAGGATGACTTTTCCATCGAGAGGCACTCGAAAGACATCGCCGTTGTTCTCGAGGCCTTGGACGTCGATCAGGGGAATATTGACTGGTACTCTTCGTCACTAGGCTCGACCCTCCTTATCGATGCGTTCGAGAAGGGTGACTTGGGTGGTAGGAGTTCTGTCCTCCTTGCTCCGAACCCGGACTTCAGATTCCCACTCTGGTCTAGAATGATCATCTACTCGCCGCTCCCCATGGTGGTTTTCCGAAAGATGGTTGGTTTCGTGGCCTGGGTAGTGAACAGGAGGACTAAGGAAGAGGGTCAGAAGGTCCGTTATCGCAGAGCTCTGCTAGCTCAAGACGTCCCACGAATGCTCCTCTCCGCTAGATGGAATCTCGGATACAGCATTCCTGGAGACCTATCAAAGATCGAAGTCCCATGTGCGGTGATGACTGCCTCATCGGACACCCTGCATGACTTCGACAAAGTCGAGAGTATCGCAGATTCAATTCCAAATTGCAGGATGATCAAAGTGCCTTCTAACCAATACGCTCACGAGCCAGATGTCCTTAGTGAGATTGTAGATTTCCACTCTTCCCTGCCTTGAGTATGCGATCCCCCCCATCGATTCCCTGATGAAGGGGGCCGTTCCGGACAATAACGAGAATCATGCGGAGTCAGTCGTCATCTTTCGAAATCGCTCGAATTGTGCGAGAGTTGTCGGACATGGTCGGTGCGAGAATGAGGAAGGCATACCAACCGCACTACGAACAGATAGTTCTGCGTCTGAATAGGAAGGGCGAGCCATCGACAGATCTAGTGATCGTAAGAGGGCTGAGGGCATACGCATCAAACAGGGATAGGCCGATGCCTACACAACCCTCGCAGTTCGCTATGATTCTTAGGAAGCACCTCAACAACTCCAGGTTGGTTGGGGTCGAACAATTCGGATTCGACAGAGTGATTCGATTAGAATTCGAACATGGAAGAGGAATTCTAAGCATCGTGATAGAGCTATTCCGAGATGGGAACGTTTTGCTTCTAGACGAGGAGGGGGTGATTATCCGTCCGCTTACACACGCCAAGTACGCCAGCCGTTCGCTGAAGAAGGGAGAGAGGTATGCCCCTCCGCCGGAGGCAATTGATCCTAGGAATCTGGATAGGTCTGCCCTTGATGAGATTCTGGCTGGCAGCGATCATGGTCTGATCAGGACCCTGGCCTCAAGAGCGAATCTTGGCAGGGTCTATGGGAGTGCAGCATGCTCCATCTCAGGCTTGGACGAAGATGTGCAATCTGATTCTCTTACCATTGAGCAGAGGGATTCTCTAGAGGCTGCTTTGAAGGAAATGCTAGGAGAACTAGATTCTGGAGAAGGAGGGAACATCTGGCTTTCCGATGCGGAGTCAAAGACATCTTGGATGGATGCCGACAACGAGTCGAAGAGGGATTCAGCGGCGGCTGGAATCATCGAGTTCTCCCCAATCAACCTGCCATCGATGGATGAGACAATGAGAGAGAGCGTCAGCAGCCTATCCCAAGTCTACGATTTCATTTTCGGCTCACATGATGCTGCAGCTTTCATCCGAAGGGAGGAAGAGAAGTTGATCGAAACAGGTGAACGCGCCGAAGACGAAAGTTCCAAGCTGTCGAGGAGAGCCTCCCAGCAAGAGAAGGCGATAGAGAGGTTCAACCAAAGGGCGGTAATCACACAGGAGCTTGGCAAGTCGATTCAGGATAACTGGGAGCATGTGGACTCCATTCTGACTCAGCTTAGTGCTGCCGTGGAAGAGAAGGGGTGGCAGGATGTTGCAGAAATTGCCCGTGAGGTTGTTTGGGTAGACAGCGTGAACCCTTCCCAGCATACAGTTGTTGCATACCTTCCAGATGAAGACGGCGAGCCAGGGGCCAAGGTCACCCTAGAGAGTTCCAAGACAGTGCACCAGAATGCGCAGAGGTACTTCGAAGAAGCACGGACCCAGAAGAACAAGGCCAAGGGAGCTCAAGAGGCTCTGGAGAGGACGGAGAAATCCAGGAAGAATGCTGAGAAGAAGGCCGCTAAGGAGGCGGCTTTGGGGAGGCTCAAGGGAAGGAAGAGGGCCAGAAGATTCTGGTTCGAGAAGTATCGCTGGGCGATAGTATCTGGAGGACATCTGCTGATCGGAGGGAAGGATGCGAAGGGAAACGACGTATTGGTCAGGAAGCACCTCACAACCAGTGACTTGTACTTCCATGCTGATCTACACGGAGCACCTTCATGCTCTCTGAAACTCAAAGACGGTTTGATTCCGAGTAATTCTCAGCAAGGAATCGTCCCAGAAGGAGTGGCATCATTGCAGATTTCCCAGACACTTGGCGAGGGATTGGAAGATGCGCGTGAATTGGACGACTCTGTCATCTCAGAAGCGGCTCAGATCTCTGTATGCTGGTCGAGGGCGTGGGGGAGCGGTGGTGCCGCGGCTACTGCTTTCCATGCCAGATCGAGTCAGGTCTCGAAGACCACGGAGACAGGGGAGTCCCTAGCAAGGGGTTCATTCGTGGTAAGGGGAGAGAGGAGTTGGCATCGGGACACTCCACTGGAGATTGCAATCGGATTGGCCGTAGTGAACGGTGTCCCACTCCCAGTTTCTGGTGTTCCCAAGGTTATCTCGGCGATGTGCGAAAGATGGTCTAGGATAGTTCCAGGCATGGAGAAGAAAGACAGCGTCGCCAACAGAATCTCGAAATCGACTGGTCTGGCGCAGGAAGACGTTCTTTCCTGCCTCCCACCAGGTGGATGCTCGGTGGAAGACCACGGGCTAATTCAACCCTGATTTCTTGACTTCCACTCTGGAGCAGTGATTGCGTAGAGAGAACCATCCACAAAGTGGTCATACAACCACTCCCTATCCTTTGAGATTCCCTCGATCCTCATTCCCAGCCTCTCTGCAACTGCTCTGCTTGGATAGTTCTCAACTGCTGCCTCGATTACTGACCTATGTAGCTTCAGATCATCGAAGCAGTGATCCATCAGCCTTGAGCAAGCCTTGGTGATTACCCCCTGACCAGTCGAGGACTGTGAGACCCAGTAACCCAATCCGAAGCTCCTATTACTCCAGTCCACCCAGTTCAGACTTATCACTCCCACCAAATTTCCTAATTGCCGGATTACGTAGAATGTGAAGTCATCATCCTTCTTCTCCGAGAGAGATCTGATGAGAGCAAGTTCGTCATCCACTGATTTGACGTCATCCAACCAAGGCAGCCACTTCCTCAGATATGCTCGATTTTCATCTACTATGATGAACAGATCTTGTGCGTCTCTCTCCATTGGAGCAACAATTTCCAAGCCTTCCTCCACGAACAGTGATTTTGCGGGTACGGGACGAGGGGCGTCTGAGTCTTCAGGCCAACCCTTTGGTTCAGACATCGACATGGCCAGACATTGGGGTGTTATAGTTGTTCTAATTCGGCGGCAACGCTTCAAGTGGGCCCCCTCATGCGAGGCTATGAGCGGAAGCGGGGGGTCTGGCAACTGGACCTATGGCGACTATCTTCAACTCCACGAATTATTGGATCTTCAGGGTGATGATAGGAGCGTTTCTTCCGATGAGATGCACTTCATTATAGTTCATCAGACATTTGAACTGTGGTTCAAGCAGATCATTAGGGAACTATCTGAGACAAGAGATATCCTAGCACAGGTACCTGTCCCCGAGGACGACATCCCTCGTGCTGTGGGCCATTTGGGAAGAACTACTGAGATTTTCCGTTTGATGGCAAGTCAGTGGGCGGTCCTAGAAACTCTAACGCCACAAGGATTCCTAGCTTTCAGAGATGGATTAGGCACTGCCTCTGGATTCGAGTCGTTCCAGATGCGGGAGTTCGAATCCCTGCTGGGTTTGGAGACGGAGGACCGAATGTTTGGAATGGATCCGATAGAGACTTTCAGAAAACTAGCTGAGAGGGGAGGCAAGGACAAGGTGGTCCTGGAAAGGCTGGAGGCGGAACAAGGGAATGAGTCCCTCTATGACTCTCTGATGAGGTGGATGGAGCGCACACCCATCATGGGATCTATTTTCGAAAGCGATGGCGATGAATCAACTGTTAGGGATTATGTCGACTCACACTTACAGGCACACCTCCAGATGGGTAACGAGGCACTGGAGAGAATGTCCGGGATGGAAGGGGATGCCTCGGCTAGGATGAAGCAGAGGTTGGATTCTGCACAGGATTCTGCGACCTCTTTCCTAATTCCAGAAGGGGAGGTGAGTCGTGGTCGTGCCGGCCTGCTATTCATCGAGTCTTATCGGGAATTGCCTCTACTCACATGGCCTAGGAAACTGATTGATGCATTCGTAGAACTCGAGGAATCGATGGCCAAGTGGAGGCATGATCATGCAAGAATGGTCGAGAGGATCATCGGGAAGAGGACAGGGACAGGTGGCACCAGCGGGGTTGACTACCTGGATGCCACTGCACGATACAGAATTTTCAAGGATCTTTGGGAAGTGAGGACAATACTGGTAAAACCCCAGAATAGGCCTGAATTGCTTAACGCAGATTTTTACGGATACACTGTCGATTCGTAAATTGTCTGGACGAATCAGCATCGTGCCATTGAAGGCTAGGACGTCAGTCGAGAGGACATGCCTGTTCCAGTCATATGTGCCTATGCACGGACCCCGATAGGCAAGTTCAGAGGTTCACTTTCAGATTACAGCGCCGTGGACCTCGGCATTCTAACCATTAAGGAACTCTTGGAGCGAGCGGCCATCAATCCCGGAATGGGTGTTGTTGACCAAGTGTACATGGGACACGTCCTCCAAGCAGGTTGTGGGCAGGCTCCGGCTCGACAAGTTGCTATTGGTGCAGGAATGCCGGTTACCACACCCTGTACAACAATCAACAAAGTATGCGGATCGAGCCTCAAGGCTGCGATGATAGCTGCAACAGAAATCAGGGCTGGAGTATCCAGAGTTGTGGTTGCCGGCGGGATGGAGTCAATGAGCAATGCTCCTTACTTGGCTAGGGACGTGAAAAAGGGAGATGATGTCTCATTTTCCTCTCTCGAGTCTGTAATCATGGAGGACGGATTGAAGGATGCTTTCTCGGGTGAGTCGATGGGCAATACAGGGGAGACAGTTGCGGAGGAGCATGGGATTAGCAGGGAGGATTCGGACAAGTTCTCAGTTCGCTCGCATACTCTTGCCAACAAAGCCTGGGAAGAGGGATGGTTCGACAAGGAAGTCTTTCCAGTTGGCTCGCTAGATAGGGACGAGGGGATCCGCCCGGAGACTAACGAAGAGGCACTTTCAGGACTAAGGGCTGTTTTCTCCAAGGAAGGACAGGTAACAGCAGGAAATGCAAGCCAAGTATCTGATGGGGCCTCTGCTGTACTGATTGCTTCGGAGGAAGCAGCAGAGGAGCTTGGGTTGCCAGTATTGGCTAGAATCGTAGAATATGCCACCTCCGGTGTCGAGGCGAGCAGGGTGATGTCGGCGCCAATTCCAACTGTCGAGAAGTTACTAGAAAAATCGGGAATGTCGATCAATGAGATAGACATATTGGAGCATAACGAGGCATTCGCCTCAGCGTCTTGTGCCATCAGTAAGTCACTGAACATTCCAGACGATTCATTCAACCCCCATGGCGGCGCGATAGCAGTCGGACATCCCCTGGGTGCAACGGGAACCAGATGTCTAATGACTCTGGTCAATGCACTGAGCAGAACCGGTGGGAAAAGGGGTATTGTGACTGTCTGTCTGGGTGGAGGGAACGCCGTAGCCATGTTGGTTGAGTCCCCATAGCCACCAAAACAATCTCGAAATGGAGTCATAGACCTTATTTGGGGGTCTCCGGTGGACCGCCCCGATGGTTGAGCCAGTACGAGCCCACACACGCTTCGAAAAGGCCAGAATAATTGGTGCAAGAGCGCTTCAGATTAGCATGGGCGCACCGCTCTTCGTAACTGAGGACGAGTTGCGTGAGAAGTACAGCAGCGAGTTGATTCAGCTCTATGGTGTCGATGACGCTAAGGAGAAGGTCGTGCTTGACCCGATGAAGATCGCAACACTGGAGTATGAGCAGAACAAGATTCCAATCGACATCGACCCGCACGAAGGGTGAAGCGGTGCGGCCCCTTACAGGGAGCGATAGCATTTGACTAACTGGAAGGTTTCGAAGAGTCTGACAGCGTGGCTGTTGGGACTGACAATTGTTGTAATCGGCCTAGGAGGGCTGATTCGAATATACGATGCCGGCGAGTCTTGTCCTGATTGGCCGTTGTGTTTCGGGACGTTGGGTTTCGATGTCTCCGAAGAGGAACAAGAGGAATGGTGGGCGGAGAATCCAGATGAGATTGATTCACGTGGCTCTGGACATAGATATTCAACGTTCCAGATTTTTACAGAATGGTCCCACAGATTAGTCGCTGCTGTTTTTCTGGGACCAATGGTTCTGCTAAACTGGTATTTGCTAAGGAAAAATGAAGAAACTGGTAAAGATGTCAGATTCGCATCCACTTTGACAGTAGTCCTAATCATTTGGCAGGGAGGAATTGGATGGTTGACAGTTGAGATGGACAACTTACACTGGAGTGTTGCACTACACCTAAGCTCTGCACTAGCATTCACAATTAGCATGTTTTGGCTATGGTTGACTATCACAAGGGCAGAGGGGGAATTTCCTAGTTGGTTGGATATGGGGCATGGCATCTCAAGCAGGTGGAGGAACAGAGTTACTTGGTTGTCTATCGGCGCATTCATCTCAATTTTCTCTGGAACTTTCGTTTCAACCACCCCAGGTGCTAATCTAGGATGTGGGGTGGACGGAATGCCCGATTCATGGCCTCTTTGCGGAGGGGCTCTGGTTGATCCGGTGGAAGACATAGTTTTGCAGTCACAGATGATTCATAGATGGATAGTTGGGGTGATGATGATTGCACTGATTTACGCCTCCTACCTCATATGGAATGAATCCAAGGAGGATTCCGCCCATATTGTTCTGAGAAACTGGATCTGGGCCTCAACCGGGCTCTTCGTTACTAATGCGTCAATTGGTGCGATTTACGTAATCTCATGGGATTTGGAAGAAGGGTTCTTTGAGTTACTTTCATTGGTTCACCTTATGCTCGCTTCACTGACATTCCTTGCAATGGCAACGGCTTGGATTGGGTGTACGATCACAACGGAGGAGGTTGTATGATTTCGTCGAAAATGGCCGATTACTTCTCATTGACCAAGCCGAGAGTGGTGATTCTTCTACAGATTACTGCAATATGTGCAGTGATTGTTCATGACTCACTAGAAAGTGACCTCTCAGGAGATTCGGTTGAGACTATGCTAGTTGTTCTGATTGGGGGCTACCTTACGGCAGGAGGAGCCAATGCGATCAATATGTGGTACGATAGTGATATCGACCCAATGATGAGACGAACAGAAAACAGGGCTATTCCTTCGGGTAAAGTTAGTGCCAATTCGGCTTTGATTTTCGGGATCTCGATATCCATAATAGGAGTTGTTTGGTTCTATCTCATGTCAAATGAGATCGCTGCCTTCTGGTCAGCATTCAGCATTCTTTTCTATGTCCTGGTTTACAGCATGTGGTTGAAGAGGAGTACGCCTCAGAACATTGTCATAGGGGGCATCGCGGGCTCAACACCGCCGGTAATTGGATGGTCAGCTAGCGTGGAAGATCTCTCCATCTCAGATAGTTCTCTGGTAGCTTCAATTGAGTCCCTATTCGATCTTGGGAGTTCAATGCCCTGGTTCATGTTCATCCTTATCTTCCTATGGACTCCCCCTCATTTCTGGGCCCTGGCACTATACAGATCTGAAGAATACGCAGAGGTGGGCGTGCCAATGTTGCCCAACGTAAAGGGACCAGAAAGAACAATTGTGGAGATGAAAGTGTATTCAATCCTACTAATCCTTCTCTCGTTTTTCGCACCTCTTTCTTTCGGAGAGATTGAAGTAAACGAATGGAGTTACCATGTCCTCAGTTGGACCATACTTGGATTAAGCATCTGGTACGCGTCCACGGTTTGGAGAATCGATATTTTGGAGCTTCCGGATGACACAGGGAGAATTGCGAGCGCAGCAAATTCATTCTTTGTTTCGATGCTGTATCTTGCACTAATGTTCGTAGTTCTGGTTGCTGGCAGTTTTGGACAAGTGGGGACCGGGTTTGGAGCGATAATTTCCCTAGCTTTCATTGGACGGTCTGAGATCAAGGTGAGTCCGTAGCCCCCGATGGCTTCAAACACCGAGCGTACCATGGGAGGGCAAGGGTGAGACAGTGGAAGAGCATGACCTAATCTATGACTGGAATTCTATTGACTACACCATCGAAAGAGACGAGTCGAATCACCCGCATGAGTTGTGGTTTGACGACGAAACTCTCAGAGACGGTCTGCAGAGTCCAAGCGCTAGAAACCCTTCCATCGAACAGAAGTTAGAATTGATTGACTACATGGAGAGTCTTGGAATTCAGAAGGTTGACCTCGGGCTTCCCGGTGCAGGTCCTTTCCATGTTGACCACATTGATGCGATGCTGAGTCACATGGGCGAAAGGGGCTACAGTCTGAGGCCGGGATGCGCAGTCAGAACTGTGGTCTCAGATATTGAGCCGCTAGTTGACTTGCAAGCAAAGCACGAGACGCAGATCCAGGCCAGCGCCTTCCTTGGAACGAGTCCGATCAGGCAGTTCGCAGAAGGGTGGACTATGGACAAAATCATCTCCACGGCGGAGAAGGCAGTCACCTTCGCTGTTGACAACGACATCCCAGTGATGTTCGTCACAGAGGACACCACCAGAAGCAAGCCGGAGGAAATCAAGGAAGTCTACTCAAGGGCTATCGAATTAGGTGCTGATAGGATTTGCATTTGTGATACCTGCGGGCACGTTACTCCCAATGGTGTGAGGAAACTTCTCGGGTTCATCCAGGACGAGGTTATTCCAGACTCTGGGATGAAAAGAAGAGAGATCGAGGTTAACTGGCATGGGCATCAAGACAGAGGACTTGGGGTGGCGAACAATCTAGCTGCCTACGAATCTGGGGCCGATGTGATCCATGGAACAGCCCTAGGCGTGGGAGAGAGAGCAGGGAATGCCCCTCTAGACCAGACCTTGGTAAATCTGAGTCTAATGGGAGTGATCAAAAATGATCTAACGATGCTGAACGAGTACACTAGGAAGGCGCACGAATACGTTGAAGTCGCTCTGCCTCACAATTATCCGGTATTCGGCGAGGATGCTTTCGAAACTGGTACCGGAGTTCACGCATCGGCGGTAATCAAGGCGATGAACAAAGGAGACAACTGGCTTGCTGACCGAGTGTACTCTGGAGTTCCTGCTGGTGATTTCGGCCTTCAACAGGTCATCAGGATAGGCCACATGAGTGGCCGTTCGAATGTTATTCACTGGCTAGAGAGGAATGGGTACACAGTCGAAGATGATCTAGTTGCGCATATGTTCGAGGTAGCGAAGAGCAAGAGGAGAATGATGACTGACGATGAGGTCCACTATGCCATATCTGAATTCAGAGAAGAATAATAGCAATGAGTATGTGAAAAAGATATTAGAATGAAAATATTCGTCAAAATTCTCCTGTTGAGAGATGGTCATCCAGATATTGTAACCCTGATACCCAACTAGCAAAGAAACCTAACGGCTATATTCTCCAGATTACCGAGATGACCTGTGAGAGTCGCATCATTGGTAGTCGCGATAATGATTTTCGCGCCATTTGGTCAGGCTCTGGCAGAGGAAGAAGATGTGAGTCTAGCACCAGTAGTTGTGGATGATGTAATGCAATACTATTCCAGAACTGTTCAGATTGCATTCGAGAGAGTATCGGACTTGGATTTGTATGACGAAGATGATCTGGCCGAGGCTGATTCTTGGCTAGTAGTGACGGGTGTGGCAATGGAAAATCATCACAATACAGTAGCACAACCCGATGAAATCGAATCAGTGACTCTCCTCAGGGGCTCATTTATCTGGACATTCGATGATTCCAGAGATGCGCTGGGAGATCTCGCTAAGTCATTTGAGAAAGGTGAGATAGAGTCATTCTCTCCACTAATTGAGAAGGCTTTCTCGGCCAGATTTGAGCCCAATGACCCGTATTTCGATAATCAATGGCACCTCAACAACTCTGGACAGACCAGTGGAGTGGTCGGAGAGGATGCGAATGTAATGGGGGTCTGGGACTCATTCAATGGATCGGGAGTGTTAATCAGCGTGATTGATGATGGCGTTGAACATTCACACCCTGATCTTTCTGACAACTACGTGTCGATCCACTCTTACGACTGGTGTGGTGATGACCCCGACCCTGATCCCAACTCTTCCGATGGTCACGGAACGGCTGTTGCAGGGGTTGCCGCTGGGACGGGAAATAACTCAATTGGGGTTACAGGAGCTGCCTTTGGGGCCAGTATTGCTGGGCATAGGCTAATCGCCTGTGGTTTTTCAGACTCAACTTCTGCTGATGCATTGAGTTACCACAATGGTGAGATTGACATCTACTCAAACTCCTGGGGCCCATTTGACTCTGGAAGTATCCTCGATGGGCCCGGTCCGATAACTATCGCGGCAATTGAAGACTCAATCTACAATGGAAGATCTGGGCTTGGGAACATATACACATGGGCCGCAGGTAATGGTCTGGATGTTGATGACAATTCAAACTACGATGGCTATTCCAATAGTAGATACTCCATTGCAGTCGCGGCTATTACGCACTATGGGGATCAGTCATGGTATTCCGAACCTGGTGCAAACATCTTGGTTACCGCCCACTCAAATGGGGGTTCTCCAACCTACGAGGGGATCACTACAACTGACATCACTGGTAATGGAGGGTACAACGGGGGCGACGTGACGCATGACTTCGGAGGGACCTCTAGTGCTACTCCCTTAGTTTCTGGAGTCATCGCCCTTGTTCTGGAGGCAAATCCCAATCTGACTTGGAGAGATATCCAGAACATCCTAGTCCATTCCTCAAGAAAGAACGATGCCAATGACTCATCTTGGAACTTGAACGGAGGGGGGCATGACGTATCGCACAAGTTCGGCTTCGGTGCTGTAGACGCTGGGGCGGCTGTTTCACTAGCACAGAATTGGAGCAGTAGCGGTGAGGAGACCAATGCTAGCTTTGGCCCGTACGCCCCTAATCTTGCGATTGACAATGGCCCTTCAACTTGGACTGAGTTTAATCTCTCAGTCCCAATAGACTTGCGCTTGGAGTCGATTGATGTGGTCGTAGACATCACCCACGACGCTAGGGGCGAGTTGGACATAGTTCTCCAATCCCCAAGCGGACACGAATCTTGGCTTGCAGAGGAACACACTGACAACAATGAAGACTACTCAAATTGGAGGTTCGGTACTGTACAACACTGGGATGAGTCTTCACTAGGCGAATGGAAGTTGAAAGTGAGAGACTCTGTTTCTGGGTCAAACTCAGGCACGGTAAACTCATGGGAAGTTATCTTACATGGAGTTGGGAATGTTACTGACTTTGACGGAGATGGTTGGCCGGACTATAATGACGAAGATGATGACAACGATGGTTGGAACGACACGGTCGAGCAAAGTTGCTTTACTGACCCCCTGGACAACTCCTCGACGCCCACGGACACGGACTCAGACGGGGACTGCGACTTCCTGGACGACGATGACGATGGGGACGGTTTCGAAGATTTGGCAGAGGAATCATGCTCGACTGACCCCCTGGACAACTCCTCGACGCCCACGGACACGGACTCAGACGGGGACTGCGACTTCCTGGACGACGATGACGATGGGGACGGTTTGAGCGATTACAATGAGACCCAGTTTCACAAGACCGATCCATTGGATCCGGACACTGACGGGGATTTGTTGGACGACTACGAAGAAATTGTGGTCCATGGAACCAATGCAATAGATCCCGATACAGATAGCGAAGGTCTAGATGACTATGAGGAAGTGGTAATTTACGGAACCAATCCCAATTCGGAAGATTCCGATGGAGATGGTTTGAATGACTATGATGAGGTTCTCAACTTGTGGCTGGGGTTGTCGGATCCACTCATATTTGATCCAGATAACGACTCAGACGAATACTATCACTTCGAGGACTGTGATGATGAGGATGCAAGTATAAATCCCGGAATGCAGGAATTGCTGAACGGAAAGGACGACAATTGCGATGGATTGGAGGACGAGGGGTACAATGAAACTGATCAAGACGGAGACGGATTGACTGACTGGGAAGAGTTCCATGTCTATGGGACCAGTACGATTAATGCGGATTCGGATGATGATGGGATTTCGGATGACCAGGAGGTATTGGTGTATGGCAGTGATCCATTGACTGTGGATCTGGACACTGATGGGGATGGGGCATATTGGTTCGAGGATTGCGATGATAATGACTCTAGTTTTGCTCCGGGGGTTCCGGAGATTCTGGATGGAATGGACAATGACTGTGACGATGAAAGTGATGAGGATTTCCTCTGGATCGACACCGACGGAGATGGCATTACTGACTACTCAGAGTTCCATTACTTCTCTACTGACCCCGGGAACGGGGACTCAGATGGTGATGGGCTGCCCGATGGGGTAGAGTTGAATCAATTGTTGTCGGATCCACTCGTTGCAGATCCAGATGCTGATCTAGATGGTTGGTATCACTTCCAGGACTGTGATGATGATGATTTTGAAAGAGCGCCGGAAAGACCGGAGGAGCTTGATGGAAAGGACAATGATTGTGATGAAGTTGTAGACGAGGACTTCTATGATCTTGATACCGATGGTGACGGTTTGTCTGACTACTCCGAGTACCACAACTACAGCACAATGTTCGACTCTGCTGATTCGGATCAAGATGGGGTTGACGATGGGGCCGAGGTCGCTCGTGGACTCTCAAGCCCCGTCTTCGCGGACTACGATCGGGACAATGACGGGTTCTACGAGTACGAAGACTGTGACGATTTAGTAGGGAGTATTTTCCCCGGTGCGATTGAACAGTGGAATGGGGTAGACGACGACTGTGACGAGGAGTCAGACGAGTTTGTAAACAGGCTGGACCTAGTGCTCGCAAACCATGAGAAGTCTGGCGGAACCGTTTTCCTGAGCAATCGTGAAATCTACGATGGGCCCTATTCTTTCGAGTCAGTTCCCTTGCATTGGGACTCTGCGAATGAGTCCTTTTGGATCAAGCTGTCCGGAATCCAGTCTTCAGTCGGTGCAACAATCTCTTGGTCGATGAGTGACTACTCTCTGGAAATGAATGCTAGCAATGATGGGAAGAAGATTTTGCTACTCCCCATCAATTGCAAGAGTCCAACTAGCAATCTACAGGTACAAATTTGCGATGAAGGTACTTCGATCCAGAAGATTAGGGCGGTTATCTCAGAAGGCGGGTACGAAACGGAGATCGAATGGGACGTGATTGTTTCAACGTGGGTCGAGCCAGAGTCAGAGAACTGGTTCTTCTCTACGATTTCAAGTCCTAGTGGGATTATCGGAATTATCGTTCTCCTAATCGGACTAACGGGGGGCGGAGCAGTAATTGGAACCAGGATTTCTCGGACTAGGGATCTGCAAGAGGCACTAGAGGCATATGGTGTGAGTCCGGAGAGATTGGCCATCCGTCCAGAAAATAAAGGCATAGACCTCCCAGAGGCCCCGAGTTTTTCCTGGTCGGATGATGAAGTCTGATATCCAGAAAAAAGATGTCATCCCGGGCGAACCTCGCATTCGGCCTTTGCAACAAAAAGAACGAGTGAACTGGCTCAGAGGGTTCTCAAAGGGAAGCCTGTTCGGAGTCGGATATGACTCACGAGAACATGTACTATCGAATGATGGGCAATACTGGAATACAGGTCTCTGTATTATCATACGGTTTCTGGGCCACATACGGAATCAAGGACAGATTGTCTGGAGAAGAAGGTGTCAATACGGCCAAGGAACTGATGAGGATGGTTCGCAATTCTGGAGTGAACTGCTTCGATCACGCAGAGGCATACGGCAATCCAAACGGAGAAGCTGAGAGGATTTTCGGGATAGCCCTTCAGGAGCTTCAGGAGGAGGACCCAGAGTTATGGCGTCGTTCTGACTTGGTTATCACAACCAAGACATTCTGGGGTGGCCCAGGGGTTAACGAGTCCGGCCTTTCAATGAAACATTGCAGAGAAGGTCTGGATGCATCGCTCTCTCGCCTTCAGCTGGACTACGTGGACCTTCTTTTCTGCCATAGACCTGATCCACACACACCCACATCGACCGTTGTGAGATCTATGACTCAGATGGTGCGCTCCGGCAGGGCCAGTGCATGGGGGACCAGTGAGTGGTCTGCCCAGCAGATTACCGAGGCATTCTGGATAGCCAGAAGCGAGGGCTTAGAACCACCTCAGTTCGAGCAGCCACAATACAACATGCTTCACAGAGATAGGTTCGAGAACGAATATTTCCCGCTTTTTAACCCGCCTTACAACATAGGCACCACCATTTGGAGTCCCCTGAGATCAGGCTTCCTAACTGGGAAGTACCTAGACAATATTCCCGATGACTCAAGAGCAACTCAGGAAGGATACGAATGGCTGCTAGAGGATCTCGAGGAGCGAAGGCGGAGAGGGGAGTTCGAAGTAGTCTCAAAACTCGTTGATTATGCGAGCAAGATTGATTGTACCCCTGCTCAGCTTGCACTGGCATGGTGCCTGAAGAACCCTAATGTCTCGACCATCTTGATGGGAGCAACGACACCGGCACAGATTGAGGATAACATGGGGTGCATAGATGTCGCAAAGCGGCTTACCGATGAGGACATTTCAGAACTTGACGAGATCCTGGGAAACAAGCCCGATTCATGGATGGGCCCGGGTGGCGTAGGAACCAGGCAGTTGAAGACCATCTGATGGGCGGTATCTTAGTCCACTAATTCTGCTGGGTCTTGAAAACATACGCTGCTAAGATCCCTCCCGCCAGTTGGGGGACGAAGTGCATCCATGAGTCCGCGACTCCTAGGGGGCCTGTCAGAATCAGTGATACGGATACCGCGGGGTTGAATGATGCACCGGATATTGAACCTACGGTGAGAGCCCCGGCTAGAACTACCAGTGCTATGGCAGCTCCGTAGTACCCATTGCCCTCTGTGGATTCCGAGGTAGCGACGTTGAGTATCACATATACTAGCGCGAAGGTGAATATCAGTTCTGCTGCTAGGGCTGGAACTGTCTCCATCACCATTCCCCCCCCGTCGTATTCTCCTTGCATGAATACGTTCGAAGCAATGACGGCTGCCATGGATGCTGCGGCTAACTGAGAAGCGATGTATGGGACGATTTCGGACTTGTCGCAGGCGCCTCTGAGGTAGATTGAGATTGTCACGACCGGGTTGTAGTGTGCGCCAGAGACATGTCCTCCCGCGTATATCATCACCATCAAGGTCGATGCTATCGCGAATGGCGCTAGTTCTGGGACGGCGGACTCGAACACGACCGCTAGGCATATGGTCAGCGTCAAGAAGAAAGTCCCGATGAATTCGGTGATCAGTTTGGCTCTTAGGCTGTACTCAGTCATAGAAAGTATCCTGCATAGGCAGCAAATGAATTTTTTTTTGACAGATCAAATGAAGCGTGTTTTTCATTCGAACTCTGTTTCCTCCAATCTGACTTCCAATGCTTCTGGGGTTTCAAGGGCGACGATACCCTTGATATTCTGTTTTTCTTCTAGAGATTCTGGGGGCTTAGCAACCTTGATTCTGGTTCCAGACAATTTCACATTCTGGTTCGCAGAAACCTCTGGTGCATCATCGGGGATGAAAACTCCAAGGCCACCGAAGATGCTGTGATGAACCACAAGTAGTACGCGCCCCTCATCATCTACCTCTGACCTCACGATTCGGAGGGTGCTACCATCCACCAGTAGTTTGTCTGCTTCGCGCCAATCGTCCCAATATTCTATTTCAGAATTTTCTTGATCCTCCATCGACTCCCTGATAGCATCTTGACTAGATTTGACATCCTTTTTCTTGTCGGATGAAACCTTATTCAGATTGTCCAAGAATTCACGAATTTTTGCAAGCTGCCTGTCTTCAACACCCGTGGCCGCGGTATTGGCAAGAAGAAGCATTTCCTTGATCTCATCCGCTTTGGGGCTCTCCACTTCTACGGCACACTCCAGTGCTTCATCGAAGATTTCCAACGCGAACCATGGACGGTCCACTCCAAGAAGCGAATGAGCAAGTTTCAGAAGTTGTTGGATTGCAACTTCTTTGTCGTCCTCAATCTGCTGCCTAGCTTGTTCAAGTTGAGAAGCAGCAACTTCGTCGTCTCCCGATAGGAATCTGGAAAGGGCTGCTGCAATCAGATAAGTCAGATTTGGATGCCCCCTCTCAATGGCAAGTTGATTGGTCTTATCGAAAAGTTCTGCAGCCCTCTCGTTGGATTCTGAAGAAAGGGATAGGAGCCCTAGTTGATTGAGGGTCTTCAACTCAGCAACATCATCTAGGCTGAGACTGGATAGATACAATGACCTGGATAGGTGCAATCTGGAGACTTCCGGCCGTCCCAGAAGCCCTGAAAGCATCCCGAGAACCGTCTCAAGCCTAGAGAGAGGTCCGGCAGTAGCACGATGCGCTATTCCCGCGATACTGTCGTCCAAGGAGGCCAAACCTAGTCCCACAGACTCCTGGCAACTCCTAGAGACTTCGACCAAGTCTCCATAGATCCTAGGCAAGTCGGTCACTTCTTCCATTTCCAGTATCCTTCCAAGAGATTGGTCAATTTCAGAAGCCGGATGACAGATTTCTGGCAGTTTTCCCAGTTTTTTCTTTCTGGATGTTTTCACCTTCTCGCCTCTCAGGATTCGTTGTAAGGTCCTGACCATCACCTCTTTCTCGTCCTTCTCTTCTGCTTCATTAGGCGGGCTAGGTAGACTCGGTCTGCTGGTAAGAAGACTGTCAACAAGCCAGGTAAGTTTGGATTGAACGTCATACTCTGCTGCTCTGCTAATGGCATATCTCATCTCTGCTGAGCGTACTCTTCTGGAAAGGGTCCTCATCCGACTAGAATGCTTGCCCTTGACCTCTTCTGAAATCCTGAATAAGAAGGTAGACGGAGGACACGTCTCAAAGCCAAATCCCGCCTTCTCCTTGGTTGTAGTCATCTTGAAGTCATCCGTAACTAGAGTTACCTCCTTGCCATCCTGGTGGAATCGGGCAGCTAGAATCATCAGTGAAAGGTCAACATCCTGCGGTGCCGCGTTCTCGCCAATCGCAGATGCGACATTCCTGATTTCCGCATCAGAAACCTCCGATGTTACAAGAATATCCTGTAATGTTTCTAGCAGGTTCGGCCTCCCGTCCCAAACTTTGAACCTGACATTCCTGACTTCTCCATGTACCCCGGGAGTCACATTGAGGGACCCTCCATTCTTCTGTAGGCATTTTGAGAGATCAACCTTGAACTCTTCCTTGGCAAGATTGCCGAAGTGAATGAAGGCATTCGAATCTACTACCCATGTTTTCCCTTTCATAATTCCAAGTCGGACAAAACTCGGTTAAAGTGCTAACTCACCATGTGAATGAAATCCCATCGTGGTACTCGGGGCATAATCTACCCTAGCCTTCAGTTGTCTTCCTCTTCATCCGTAGAACCCGCTGGGCCCCACTCCGCATCGGGAGACCCTCCTGACCACTCACCGAAGACGGCGATGTCCTCAATTTCCTCATCCTCCCTCCATGGTGGCTCACCATCAGAGCCGCTGATAATCAAACAACCCTCGTCATCAAGCCTCTTCTTCAGAGTTGTAACGCCTCTCTTTACAGGAAGGAGATGTCCGATGGGGGATCCTGAATTTACGAATGGATGAGTGGCTGAACTGATCAGCAGGCCCCTGATTGGAGAGACTACGTCGTGCTGGACCCCCGGTAGTTCAGGATCAGTGATTGTGGCCACAATCTCCCCTTCCTCGACGAAGCTACCTGCCGGGGCTAGGACATCGAGGAGTCCTCCTTGGTCAGATCTAATCCAGACCGATCCAGAAGCCAGAATCCTGAATCTGGGTTTGCTCGGGTATCCGGGTAGCATCCTAAGGCTCCTGAGGAGGTTGATTATGCCATACATGGAAATCTGAACGGACTCTGGGTCTGCCTCATCCGAGCCTCCTCCTTCGTAGGTGATGCATGCGATGTCCTCCTGGTTGGCCACCCTACGCAATGATCCTCTGGGACCCTCGCTATCCAGGATTGTCTCGATTCCGAATGACCTGGCAATTCGATTGCTGCTTGCATGTGCAAGATTGGCTCTAATCTGCGGGATATTTGTCCTACCCTTTGCTGCCGAATGGAGGTCGACGACATAGTCACTTGTCGAGATTAGTTTGTTCCAAAGTTTGTTTGCCACTCTAGAAGTGGTATTGCTGTCAGGTTTCCCTGGAAAGCATCTGTTCAAATCCCTGCCATCTGGGAAGTCTCGTATCATCCTCCTGTATCCGGGAAGATTGACAATAGGGACAATTCTGATTGTCCCCGCTAGAACGCTGGCATCTATGACCCTGTCCGGACCCATAAAGTTGGGTCCGCAGAGGTAGGTTAGAGCAAGGGGGCCAACCAATTCATCACCATGTATAGCCCCAAGAAGTGTCACTACCGGGCCTGGACGGGAGCCATGGATTACGCTGATTGGGACTGGCCATGACTCTCCAATCTCAACATCAAGGAGATCATACTCCATGTGCCTGATGGTGCCGGGTTTAATCCGCTTCCTCATGAAGATGTGATTCTTCGTACCTCCGTTACGAGACCATTTGGTGGGACTCCCCCCCACCTCCCCCAGTGCCTTTTCGATTTCCTTCCGCCTACGCATTGGAATCTGATTTGCTATCTTTATCGGGGCGAACCTTCTCTTCTTTGCTCGAGGCGGTGGTTTTGTCTCGCTACTGCTTGGAGATGGGTCGACTTTTGCTGAATCGCCCTCGCTCACTGTTAGCCCGAGGGAGTCGTAAATTAATACAATGCGCAAGACAGTTTTGGGAATGTTCAATTTCAAGGAAGGTTTTCGATAGTCATGGAGAGAGGGGGTGAGAAGTCGGTGCAAGAACTCCATGCACCTTCCAGCATATGCTTTGGCTGCGGACCGTCCAACAAAGATGGTTTGAGAATTAGATCTTTCAGAGGGGGAAATGGGCTTGAGATGGAGTTCAATCCGACAGAAGAGCACCAAGCATTTCCTGGAATGATAAATGGGGGGATAATCGGGACTCTGCTTGACTGTCATGGAAACTGGACAGCGGCAATTGCCCTGATGGATCAAGCGGGTGCATCGGAGCCGCCTTGCACAGTCACGGCTTCATACAGTATCAAGCTCAGAAGACCGACTCCCTTCGGCGTCACCCTTAGTGTGACCGGGGAGGTTGTCGAAATCGGAGAAGGTCGGGCTAAGGTGATAATGTCACTTTCTGCGGATGGGAAGTTGTGTGCTACTGGGGAAGGGTTATTCGTCGCTGTTAAGGATGGGCATCCTGCCTTCCACAGATGGAACTGATCCTCTCTCGGCATCCTTTAGAACGGCCGAATTGAAGTCCCCTCATGGAAGACGTGGGGGGAGCCGAGATGGTCGACCTTGAGGAGTTCCAAATCGATGGACGTCTGAAGAGGATGCTAGAACAGGATTGGGGAATTAGCCAATTATTCCCCCCACAAGCAATGGCACTCCCAAATTCTCTTGATGGGAGGAATCTGATGCTCGCGATACCAACAGCTAGTGGAAAGTCGCTTGTAGCACATATCACAATTGCACATAGGCTGTCTAACGATTTGAAGGGCATGAGAGGAGTTTACATTGTCCCTCTCAAGGCTCTTGCTTCAGAGAAATTCGATGAGTTGAGAGAGATCTGCAGTAGCGTTGGCCTCAAGGTTGGACTCGCGATTGGGGATAGAAGCAGTGAGAATAATCTCGTTGAAGACGCGGACGTACTGGTTTGTACCAGTGAAAAGTTAGACTCGATGCTTCGCTCGAATCCTTCTCTAATGGATGACATTGGAGTAGTAGTTGCAGATGAGTTTCACCTACTGCAAGAACCGAGCAGAGGCCCGACTCTGGAGATATTACTGTCCAGGATTAGGCACAGAGTTGAAGGAGCGCAAATACTAGCTCTATCGGCAACAGTGGGGAATGCAGATGAGTTGGCAGAATGGCTGGAAGCAGATTTGGTTAAGTCTGAATGGAGGCCAATTGCCCTATACTCGGGCACACTAACTGGTTTGGATCTTAGGTATCACTCAGTCGAAAGTCCTGGTGGAGGCTTTTCCCTTCCCGAGTCGAAGAGGCTTGATGGCGGAGTGAACAAGAACCTACATTCTGTTCTGGACGACACCACTGATATGGATAAGCAGATGCTGGTTTTTGTGGCTTCGAGATCCTCTGCGCAGAAGGAAGCAAGGGAGCTCTCAAAACATGTAAAATCAAAATTAGCAGCGGGAGATCATGGGTTTTCAGATTCAATTACTGATTCTTGGAGTGAAATGGCAGATTCACTGTCAGTTAGGGAAGGCGTTTCGGTAACTGGAAAGGCCCTAGCAAATGCAGTAAGGGGGGGTGTTGGCTTCCATCATGCAGGCCTAACTTCTTCTCAAAGAAGGGTTGTTGAGGAAGGTTTCAGATCTGGTAATCTGTTATGCATAGTAGCAACTCCAACGCTAGCCCAAGGGGTAAACCTTCCAGCAAGTAGGGTTGTTGTCAGAGATACAAGAAGATGGAGCACCGTTGCAGCTAGGAGCATGCCTCTCCCTGTAATGGAGGTGAGGCAGATGATGGGAAGGGCGGGAAGGCCTGGTTTTGACGAGTTTGGAGAGTCCTTCCTAGTATCAAAGAGTAAGCAAGATGAGGATTCGCTGATCGATTTATACCTCAAAGGGGAGCCAGAAGATGTTACGTCTAAACTGGCTAATCCAGGGGCTCAAAATGCTGAGGAGGATGGGGCCCTACTTGCTCATATTCTTTCCATTGTGGCTACTGCAGGAATCGATGACAGGGATGCAATCTCAAGATTCCTATCTAAGACCTTTCTTTCAAGTCAGATGGATTCGGAGACTCTTGAGGCCAGAACTGACGATGTCCTGTACTGGCTCTGTGAGAATGGGATGATTGAGCGGACTGGGGAATCTGAGCAAGTTGAGAAGAGAATAAAGGAATCGGGGAGAAATGAAAGAGACGAAGAGGACTGGGAGGATGAGATGCCTTCATGGGCAAACTCAGCCACTGCAATTCCAGGATTGGACCTCGTTCCCAAGGAAGAGTCAGATAGTAGGCTCCCCCCTAGGAGGGGTCCTGCAATTTTTGGTTTCAAGAAAGCCAGCGTGTACAGGCCGTCGGATTCTTTTCTTCCAGAACCGGCTGCAATGACATACGCGCCTACGCAACTGGGAGCAAGAGTTTCGAGGCTCTATCTGAACCCAATTTCTGGCAGAATCATTCAAGATGGGCTTAGAAAGGCGATGGAGATTATCTCGGGAGAAGACAAGGTCGGTCAGGTTTCTCCATTGAGCATTCTCCACTTAGCTTCTTGTACTCCTGATTTCCTCCCTCTTTGGCCAAGGAAGAATGACTATGGCGCCATTCAAGAAGCATTACATGGTCGTGAAAGAGAGCTCCTTTCTACACCTGCTGACTTCGAAGAAGAGAGGAGGATGAAGGGAGCACTGGTGGTAAATTCTTGGATGGATGAGGACTCACTAGACTCGATAGAGAATGATTGGGGGGTCCAAGCGGGAGATTTGCGAAGCAGGGTCGAATTGATTGAGTGGCTCCTGTATGCAATGCGAAGGATTCTGTCTGAAGACGATGAGTTGGCTAGGCTAGATCGGGGTGCGCACAAAACATTGTATCATTCGATTGACGAAGTGCACCGAAGAGTTAGATATGGCTGCAAAGCAGACATCCTAGGACTAGTTGCAATAAGGGGAGTTGGCAGAGTTAGGGCCCGAGAGATGTCTGATACGCTTGGAGTAAGCAATGCATCCGACCTATCTGCGATAACAGAGAGGGATAAGTCGAGACTATCCGACCTAAGAGGATGGAGTCCTAAATTAGTTGACAAATTGGTGGATTCGGCAAGTAAGGCAGTTAGAAAGAGGCGCTAATCAGATTCATCAACAGAATCGCATCGGGAAGCATGGACGCGCACCACTTGGTTCCATGGTTTCCTGCTTGGGGAGTGAGATTTTCAGAGCCTGTCAAGAATGTATTCTCCGTTGTTTCCGTCATTAACGAATGGAGGCCCAGCAACAGGTGGATGTTGTTAGCATATGATGCAGCGGCCAGTGAAGTTCACCTCTGGACGGCTTGGTATTCGCTTAGGAGAAATGAGGACGCGGGTGAAATGGTGTCCAAGACACCTGATGCAGAATTTCTGAGGTTGGTCTCGGGAACTCGACAGATCAACAAGGCGTTTGAGAGAGCAGGAATTGCAATAGATGACGAATGCGCATGGGTCGTGATGCTTCCTGACTCAGATTTAGGAGGTGATTTCGGAGATTTTTCGATTCCATTGGAAAGTTACAACTCTGCAACAGAAGAAGGGGTTCGGTTAATCGAGATACTAGGAGGAACACTGATGCCTAACCGGCCAACTCCAACTTCTAGTGGGCTAACGAGGATTGGCTCCGTCTGCATGGAAGGTGCGAACATTTCGGAGATGGAGGGTTTATTCCTGAGTCATCTAGCTCTTTCCGATTTGAGATGAGTTGTTTCATCAGTCATGTTGATAGGCATGTGGCACGACAGGAATTCGTAACATGCCAAAGTTCTACGGCTTCGGAAAATGCGATGTTTGCGGGGTTCCATGTACGTCAGGGAATTTCCTAATTCATGAGGGTAAAAGATTCTGTACAGCTTGCTGGATAGAGAAGAGTAACCCCGAACATCCAGATCTGAAGGAAATCCGGGATAGGGTCGAGGCAGCAGTAGAAGAATGGAAGTGTGCGAAGTGGACTCGTGAGCAAGGTCCTCTTCCGCTTGGTCCAATGCCAGTTAAGAAGTGAGGGGCTGGAATGTCAAGTGGATTCGTTCCGGATGACTTCGATGCAACGATTTGGGAGAATATCGAGCCACTAACTAACGATCTAATGGAAAGAGAGTTGAGTTGCTCTAGTTGCATAGAAGGACTAATTTCTGATTCCTCCGAACTTGCAGAGCATATATCGGAAACAGGTGCATTACTCTACATCGGAATGACTTGTGATACAGAGAGTGAAGGAAAGAGAGATTCTTTCCTCGGCTTCATGAGCAACATCAGGCCAAAATTATCAGAGTTCTCTGATGCATTGAATAGAAGGATTGTCAACCACTCCTCCGTAGATGATCTACCAAGTAGATACGATCTGATGCTAAGAGGCATGAGGACGGAAGTAGAAATTTTCAGGAAGGAGAACATCCCACTAGGAGTTAGGCAAACAGAGCTCGTCACTGAGGCACAGACGATCAACGGAGCAATGACAGTTGAATTCGAGGGTGAAGAGAAGACTTTCCCCCAGATGAGCAAGTATCTGGAGTCCAATGACAGGCCCCAGCGGCAGGCAGCCTGGATGGCTATGGCCGCAAGACGACTGGAAGATAGCGAGAGGTTGTCTGATATCTTCGACGAATTAATCGCAATTAGACACCAAATGGCCACAAACGCTGGATTCGGCAGTTATACGGAATATATGTTCAGAGCAATGCATAGATTCGATTACACAATCGAGGATTGTTTGGAGTTCCATGAATCTGTGGAGTCGGTTTGCATGCCCATCCTGGAAAAAATCAACAAAGAGAGGAGCGAGGGCCTGGGGATAGGTGAGTTGAGTCCTTGGGACGTGAATGAGAAGGGAGGTTCGGGTCCAGATATTCATGGGAGAAAGCCTCTAAGGCCATTTGATACTGTAGATGAGATGGTTGAAAAGCTATCTGAAATGTTCCATGAAATTTCTAATGACCTAGGGGTGAAATTTGACAGACTAGTTGAGATGGACACACTGGATCTTGATACTAGGAAGGGGAAGGCCCCGGGCGGGTACCAGTATTATCTGGAGAAGAGCAGGGTTCCGTTCATCTTCATGAATGCAGCAGGCCTTCAGGGTGACTTGGAGACTATGATTCACGAAGCTGGACATGCGTTCCACTCACTATATTGTGGTCATCTGGAGTTAATTGATGAAAGGGACTATCCTATAGAATTCGCAGAAGTAGCATCAATGTCCATGGAACTTCTAACACAGCCATGGTGGGACAAGTTCTACGAATCTGAAGAGGCTGACAGGGCAAGGAGAGCTCACTTGGAAGGGGTGGTCTTCTTGCTACCATGGATTGCAACAATTGACTCTTTCCAACATTGGATATACGCTAACCCTGGTCACTCTAGAGAAGAAAGGTCCGAGGTATGGCTCTCGATAAGGGATAGGTTCGGCTCCGACATGGATTGGACAGGTCACACAGATTTCAGAGAGTTGTCATGGCAACAACAAGGGCATCTTTTCGGAGTCCCATTCTATTACATCGAGTATGGCATCGCTCAGCTTGGATCTTTGCAATTATGGAAGACGCAGATGAGTGACCCTCAGAAAGCGCTTGATGACTATGCAAATGCAATGTCTCTGGGAAACACCAGAACACTTCCAGAACTATTCTCGGCGGCTGATTTAGAACTAGGATTCAACGAAAGTCACTTCATGACCCTCATGGGCACTGTTGAAACCGCATTATCCGAATTACCAACTTAACCTTCGGACCCCGGGGCCTACGCTAGTCGCGCAGACCCTCGGATGTCACGGTAAAGACGGCCTCTCCCTCAGGCAGGTTTGGGCTGTCGATCAGGCGGGCTATTCTCCGGCCCCCCTTTGACTTCCTGAGATATAGGCGGAATGTGCTAGCGTGAGCTACTATGTGGCCACCTACTGCTCTAGTGGGATCTCCCCACATTGCATCTGGCTTGGCCTGGACTTGATTCGTTACGAGTACGATTGCATTCTGTACGTCGGCGACTTGCTTCAGCTCCTTCATGTGGCGATTGAGCTTCTGCTGCCTGGGGGCGAGCATCCCCCTTCCAACATACTCAGCACGGAAGTGGCTTGTTAGAGAATCGACTATTATCAGTTTGACATCGAGGCTCTTCGACATTCTCTTTATCTCATCCACGAGAAGAATCTGGTGAGCCGAGTTGTATGCTCTGGCAACGTGGATCCTGTCGAGTGCATCATTGGGATCAATACCTACTGCATCTGCCATCTGGGCTATTCTCTCTGGTCTGAATGTGTCTTCTGTATCGATGTAAACAATCTCGCCATCAAGACCTCCTTGCTCCAAACCCAGTATGCAATTTACAGCAAGTTGGTGTCCTATCTGTGTCTTTCCACTTCCGAACTCTCCGAATACCTCCACTATGGCCTGAGTCTCAAAGCCACCTCCCAGTAGTTCATCCAGTGAGGATGCCCCAGATGTCAACTTCTGTACTCTCTTTCTTCTTTCGAGTAGTGCAGCACCACTGACGAAACCTCCGATATTAGCAAGTTTCTTCGCTCCTGCTATGATTTTGGCCGATACTGCTTCTCCCAGTTCAGCTTGTTCTGCTAGTTCTGCTGGGCTCATTACGGCTATTCCTAAGAGATCCTCGAATCCTGCTTCTCGGAGTTTTTCTGCTGTTGCAGGGCCAACGCCTGGCAGATCCTCTATCGTTGGTTCTGGATCATCTACATCAATCACTATCTCTTCTTCTTCCAGATTTTCACTCGCTGTTTCTTCTGTCATCTAATCACCAATATTCTTCCGTCCATAATCGTAGGTATATGAACAAACGAAGGACCCCTATTGATTCTATGAAAGTATTCATTCTCATAGAATAAGAGCAGTCTATCGATTTTTCACTTTCACTTTATTTTGGTAGCGGGTGATGGATTTGAACCATCGGTCTCCGGGTTATGAGCCCGACGAGATAACCTGACTACTCCAACCCGCTGTCTTCTCGCTGGGGCCTCGGTTATTTGAACGCGCGGGAGGCAGAAAATCGATTGAATGACGGTAACAGTATTGTGATGCCAGCATTCCGACTACATCTGAACACCCCATGGACGGTCATTTGCTCATCCAGAATGCTACACTTGTTTTGCCTGATGGAGTAGTCGAGGGAGACTTGCGTGTTTCAGGTGGTTCAATCTCTACTATCGCAGCAGGTGGTGGTTTAGTCCCCATTAATCAAGAGACGGTGATTGATGCTACTGGCTTGCATCTACTTCCCGGCGCTATCGATCCTCATGTCCACTTCAGGGAGCCAGGGCACACCGATAAGGAAGATCTCGAGAGCGGTAGTAGGGCTGCCGCTGCTGGCGGTGTCACCTCATTCCTTGACATGCCTAATAACAGTCCCAATGCTACAAATCGAACCTCATTGGAAAGAAAAATATCTCTTGCGGCCAAGAAGTCTGTGACCCATCATGGATTCTTCATTGGCGCAACAAAGGACAATCTCAGTGATTTGCAAAGCGTGGAAGGCATGGACGGAGTTTGTGGAATCAAGATCTTCATGGGAAGTAGTACTGGAGACTTGCTGGTTCATGAACAAGAACATCTAGAGAATATCTTTGCCAATACTGGAGGTATAATTGCCACACATGCAGAAGATGAAGAGCGTCTGCAAAGGCGTACTGCAGAGTTCAGACATCGTACTGACATTGCATCTCATGCTGAGTGTAGGGATGTTGAGTGCGCTTTCCTTGCTACTAAGAGAGCGGTTTCTCTTGCCAAGGATCACGAGCATAGACTACATATCGTCCATCTAACTAGTGGCGTGGAGGCCGACTGGTTACACGGAAACAAAGGCGATCTCGTAACAACCGAAGTGTGTACGCAACACCTGACCTTCGATCAAGATGATGTTGAGAGGTTGGGTGAGAGGGCTCTGATGAATCCGCCAATTAGGTATACTGAGGATCGGGATTCTCTTTGGAGGAGGCTTAAGGACGGAACGATTGACTGCATAGTTACTGACCATGCTCCCCACACCTTGGAGGCAAAGTCTGTTGGGTTCCCTGACTCACCGGCTGGAATGCCGGGGGTAGAGACCTCTTTGCCCCTGATGCTGACTCACGCCATGGATGGCAAATGTAGCCTGTCGGATGTAGTTCGCTGGATGTGCGAGGGTCCTGCTAAGGTCTACGGAATTCAGAACAAGGGTTCCCTGACCGAGGGATATGATGGTGACTTGACTCTTGTCGACTTGGAGACAAAACGAACCATTACCGATTCAGATACGTGGACCAAAGTTGGATGGACGCCATACGAGGGAATGGAGCTGACCGGATGGCCGAGATACACCGTAGTAGATGGTAAAGTAGTTCACAAGAGAGAGGTCGATGGAAATCTCCGCGGATTGCCTGTGGCTCCACCTGGCTCTGCAGGTAGGGCACTTAGATTCGGTTAGAATGCCCTAGTCCTCGCAATTCTCAGCCTCTGGCTCGTTGCATGGATGGGTTTCTGCTTCTTCTTCTGAAGATTCGGAAACTTCCACCTCCACTTCCTCGACCATGTAGTAGTTTCCGACTGGCTCATTGCCCGGGAGTTCCATTTCAACGGTCAACTGTAGGTCAGTCGTCCTGTGGACTGTAGCACCGCCTGCGGAGAAGGCATAGACGTAGTCTCCCATGAAAATAGATCTCCTGATGCTCGTGGATCCTGCCCACCAGTATGACAAGCCCTCCTCATTGTAGAATTCTGAGTGTTCAACCTGCCCGTGATTCGACAGAGATCCGTTTTCGATATCGACATTGATCATCTTGAGCATGGAGACGTACTCGTACCCATAATGCGCGTAAACCCTCCCTTCGATCTCGATCTCGTCGTAGACGTACCGATGAGTTGAGAGTGGTACTGCCAATAGTGACTCTGGAGCCCAGAACGTGAATGCCTTGTGCTCATAGGTAGCCTCTGAGTATGACCATGTCCAACCGCAAGACATGATCTCATCGCAGTTTTCGTCCGCATATCCTGGAGTAAGCATTAGCGAGTCGGATAGAGTGGGGTTGCTCGTATTACTGACATCGAAAAGGGATACCTGGGTCATAGACCAATCCAACCCTAGTCCGTTTTCCCCTGGTGCGATCCCGATTGTTAGGAGGTGGTTATCGCCAACTGGGTGGATGTATGTTGAGACGCCTGGGACCTCTAATTCTCCTAGTATTTCGGGGTTCGACGGGTCTGAAAGGTCGAGAACCCATAGTGGGTCGATGTTCATGAAAGTCACAAGATATCCTCTGTCTCCAACGAATCTAGCGCTCCAGATAGTCTCGCCCTCGGCAATCGCACCGATGTACCCGATTTGGTCGAGATATCCCTCCCCATCATCGGTAAGTATGGTGACTTGGTTAGTGGGGCCGCTCCAGACTGGATCTCCGTTATCGTCGAATTCTGCCATTCTCCACCACATTCCCCAATTGTCCGAGGTCGAAGCGACTCGGATGTCGCCATTGTGCTCGCTGATTGAGAATTGATCGTTGACTGTTCCCTCGACTCGTCCAGAAGCGACGTAGGTTGTGTGATTGGAGTCGCTAATATCGAAAGAGTGGATGTTGGTTGCGTCCTCCCAGTCTGAGTTCCTCCAGAACCACCACATGTCGTTGGCTGGCTCAGCTAGGACCAGTGTGTCCTTGGATGAATAAACATGGGCCCACGAAGAGGTGATGTGATCTACCTCCAGTGACGCCTCATCATCGAGCATCCGTATTGTCATGATCGTCGTGAAACCTCGTCCTGCGCTGTCTGAGCTGGCTGAGAACTCAGTGCACTTCTCGTATGTCAAGGGGTGTGTGAAAATCTCCCCCTCCCTCATCTCGTAGATGTGAGGAACGAAGTCATCTAGAGTTAGTTCCGAGATTGCCTGCTCGTTCTGCAGGATGGTCTGGTTCACGCTATCGTTCCAGATTTCCATTCTTATGTCCAAGTCATCCTCTGACCAGTAGTCGTCAGGAAGGTCGACCCAAGTCCTGATTTCATGAAAATATGTCCAAAGGTGAGTCACCGAGCGAACCGTTCCATCAACCATCCTTGCTGTGTGATAGTTGCCCTCGATGTACATCTCCTTCTCTATGACGGGAGATGAGCGGTTGGTGATATCAACCACGGTGTACTTGACTAGGTTCTGGACCTTGGTGTACGTGTATGTGGAGTCGTCCTTGTTATCCGTCATTGTGACCTCCTTGGACATTAGGTTCCGCAGGTCGCTGTCTGCAGGAAGGTTCCAGTAGTAGATCGACGAGGAGATTACTAGCCTATCTCCCTCGATCATCATCTGGGTCGGATTACCCTCTATCGTAAGGTTGGACTCCATGGTCAGGTTTCCAAACTCCGGAACACCCATGATCAGCAACAATTGCCCGTTTAGCATGTAGATGTGGAATCCATCTGTCTTGAGAAAATCCGCCTCGTCGACGCCGGACTCCTGATTATTTGTTTCCGAGAACTCTCCTTCTCTTGAGCCTGAGTCTGAATCCATCCCTGCCGAAGCCCCATCATCTGCGGATTCGGCCATCGCTGGCTCAGCGAGACCCACGTCCATAAATCCAGATCTGTACATCATAGGATCTGTGACCCAGTGCCAGTAGCTCTGCTGATCCAGATTAACTACCATCTCATCGTACACAGCCCTCTTCAGGTCCTCAAGAAGCGTCTCGCAAGCATCGTACTTCTGGAGCACTGGTGAAGAGCGGGTCCTTTCCGGGAGATCCAACTTTGGATAGTCCCCCTCCAATGCATCGATAGTCCTGTCAATGTCTTTGACTACATCATCAACTGCCTGGAGGCAGCCTGCAGTAATCATCAAGAAAAGCATCAGTAGTGGTGGAGCGGCGTCTTTCTTCATGTCGATTCCTCTTCGATTATCCTTTTGAAATCAGTAGTATCACAGATTAAACTCATCGACATAACCGGGGAAGTTGTTTGGATTGGGAAAAGAGGACTGGTTGAGTGGAATATTGTTCGACGGTGCCGGTTCCTCCGAATCCGCTTCTTTTTCGGTCATCATCTCAACGTCACCAGCGTCTGCACTAGTGACGAGGCTCTTTGTGCCGGCTAGGAAAATAAGCGCGGCAACCTGCATGTCCAGTGTTTGGTCCATAAGGTTGAATCATCGTCATCGGTGATTTAAACAAATTGGCTGCATGAGTCATTGACAACTCTGCAGATCGAAGGGATTGGTGCGGACACCGGGAGTTGAACCCGGGTTAGCAGGTTGGGAACCTACTGTCATAACCACTAGACCATGTCCGCTTCGCTAAAGCGAGAAGGTCGTGGTAATTGAGAGACTCGGTGGAGTAGAATGGCGATTATACTAGGCGCCTTAGGGCTTCCATCGACGAGTCGGCATTCCCTAGACACCCCAAGCATGAGTCAATTCTGCCTTCGGATAAATGATTCTCCGAGTCAGATAAGGCCCTCTCGGTTTCTATCCGCATCCCATCGTCTACCGAAACGCCCGATGAGTCTAGTCTGTTCCGGAGTTTCCTCCAATCGTCAACTAGGAAGTCTAGCATCTCTCTCGCCTCCCTCTTTCTGGAAGAAAGGGATTCCAGTTGTGTGGTTAGAGTCTGCATGGAGTGGTTGGCTTCTATCCAATTTCCTGATTCAGACAGAGATTTGACTTGATCTAGCATTTCCCTCCATTCGGAACCTACGTCGCCGAGTGGTATTTCTTCCTCAATGCTCTTCCTCTGCCTCAGTGCCCTCTGAACCGATGTCTTCGCTTCTGCTTCCTCCCTGAGTGACCTAGTTACACCGTCGGACAATCCTATTGCAAGGGAAGGATTGCCCTCCTCAAGTGCCTCATTAGCCTCTATTAGTCTCTTCTGGAGTTCTGTGATTGTGTCTGAATCAGATGAGGATATCTCACTCTGAGCATCATCTAATGATTTTCTGGCTCGTTCCATTAGCCCTTCTACTTCACCCATCTGAGAGGGTATCTCTGATACAATCGCCAATGCATACTCTGGTTTCTCTTCTGACAAGGCCTTCTTTGCTTCCTCGAGAGTGGCGAGTAGCCCCCTCACCAAGTGTCCATCACCAGTCGCAATCGACTTCTCGGCGTTCTCGATTGCGTCCTTGGCTTCTTGCCAGTGTGCCTCAATTTTCTCAGCCAATGATTTAGCTTCCCTGAGCTTGTTCTCTGCCATCCTCAGGGATCCGTTGTCGAGCTCAGTTAGTGCATTATCGAGAATCTCCCTAGCCCTACCTGGTTTTCCGGTTATCGCTTCTGATCGTTCTATTGAATCAATAGATTGCCCCCTGACCTCCTCAATATCGGATAAAAAGGATAGTATTCGATCAGCCTCCCTCTCAGCATCGGAAATTAGGTTGATTCCCCTCTCAGGATTCTTCCATCCTTCTTCCCTTGCGGTCGTCAAGAGAGAGTTCGACTGTTGTAACAGACTGTTTCCAGACTGAAGGCTCAATATTCTGCTTTCGGCAATTTTCAGCCTCTCTGAGAATTCCTTCCTTTCCTCTTCCATGCCATCCTTAGTGAGAAGTGGTTGTATTGTGGTTAGCAAGGCAGGAACCCCGATGACAAGGAATGACTCGGTGTTGGGACTGGTAAGTACGATCGGAAGTGCCAGACCAAAGCCGAAAGTTGTCATTAGCCCTCTCCACCTTCTCGAGTTTACATCTGAACGGAGAATGTGCCTAGAAGATGAGAAGAGTGCCAAGGATGCTAGAACGAGGAGGATTACTGCTCCAAGATTCCCATCGTCATTTCGATTCACCTCGGCAAATGCAAGTAGTGGTGGCCATGAGATGCAGCATGCGGTTGATACTCTGGTCCTCTGAATCGGTCCGAATTCTACTATGTCGGGCATCATCAGAGCCGATGCAAAAAGAACTGCCCCGGGTCCGAATCTCTCCAAGTACGAGGTTTCGGAACCAAATGAAGAAAATATCCACAGGGCACCCAATGAAATAAGCAATAACTGGCACACTAGAGCTGCACGGTCTACCCTATTACGATGTTCTGCAACAACTCGAATCGGGTAGTCTGGAAGCATCACCATGGATTACGAACACGCAGAGGGGGTCAATATCTATGCGGTTACATGAGCAGATTTTGATTTGATTAGACTCAGCCTTCTCTTGCCCTATTAACCATCAAAAAAACGACGAGGAGAACGCCGCCTAGGGCCAGGAATAGAAAACTAGAACTGTCTTCTTGTGCATTGAAGTCTACTTCCAGGGGTATCATGCCATGTGTCCCTGCAGATGCACTGTCCCAATTCAAATAAAGGCCGTCCAGACTATCGTTTTGCATCTCAAATTGGAATTCGACCACTTCCTGCCCGAGTCCGTTTTCCAATGAAGAAGCGAAGGGTTGTTCTGTCCATCTTCCACAAATATCCGAGAGGCATACTCTCGCGAATGCTGGATCTGCCCCGTCATTCTCGACGACCACTGTCAGAATTGCGGTTTCACCAACCTTGGACGATTCTGACAAGGAAGCGTCGACCACCCTGATGAAAGCACCACTTCTTGGCTGGACGGCGAGCAGTATCGTTTCCTCTCTGGTGTTGCCCTTCGAATCAGTCGCCTTGATCGTGATTTCATGATTACCCTGCAACAATGCTGGAAGAAGTATTGAATCGTATATTGACCAGTTGGTATCGTCCCATGGTGTCTCTTCTCCATCTATCCATATCGACCATGACAAATTATCGATGGAGTCCAGATCATCGAAAGAATGGGAAAGGTTGAGAGTCAACTCGTCATTCTCATGGGAATCGTCCCCTATCTCAATCTCATTTCCATTGGAAAATAACCTGGGGATTACAGTTGGAGCATTTGCGTCTATGACTTTGATTGTCCATTGTCCGATAGCGGTGTTTCCAGCATCATCAGAAACCAGTAGAGCCGCGCTGATTGTCGTTGGATCCCTGGCTAAGTGCCTTTGATGGATGCCCATATGAGCACCATTGACCCCTATGCCCTGATTCACAGTAAAATCGAATATTTGTTCAGATGTCCCTGATTGCCGCCATCCTTCAGATATGTTGGTGTATAGTTCCAGGCGGACTGGGAGAGAAGAGTCATCTGAGGCATTTACATCGAAGAGGATTTTACTTCCCGCTGGAGCCATGATTGGGCTAATTCTTGAAGGGTCCAGTGGGACGGCTGATGAGCCTCCGACTACCATAGTTCCCACCCATGTTGGCATCATCCCATCAACGATTGTATTATCATTCCAGTTTGACGATAAACCGTGAAAGTCGAGGCAAGAGGCATTTACACTCATTACATCGCCGTGTGAGAATCCGATATCGTTCGGAACAACTTCGAACCATGAGTTGTTAAATGTGCCAAATACCTCTTCTTCGCTGCTAACTGTCCACTGAATCTCAGGTGTGTCTAGAGGGCTATCGCTGCAAGAAGCAGAGAATACTGTGGCCTTGTCCAAGGGCACTGTGGAAGAAGTAAACGGGGATCTGGAAGCTGAGAAAATGGGTGGAATATTCTCAGTTATCGTTATCCTAATGTCATAAGCCACTGGGGCCTGTGAACGATTTACCGTGAATAATCCGGGGCTACCTGTAATTACTTCGGACATCGGGCTGTATCTATATTCCCAATCATCCGGAAGATGTATCTCAAGGGGCACTTCTTCCACCATGGCACCCGCTCTAGGGATATCGATTAGCCTCAGGGTCCGTCCATCGGATGTTCCAGTCATGATGGCTGACTCAGTCCAACTCCAATTCCCATTAGTTCGATTTACGGGCCCTGTTTCAGGAGGAATGACGGAAATTTCGATCGAACCGATTGTAACCATTGGGTTGTAGTCAAAGCTACAACACCCCCCGAAATAAGAGTCGGACCAATTCCTTGATGAAGACACTAATTCTGAGAACTCCTGTGACTCAGTTGAGTTAATCCATCCGTCTGAGTTGCCGAGTTGTGTGTCAATTTGCCCTAGCAAACCCATTGATCTATTATTCAGTAAGTCCGTGCCATAGCTCTCGGAGACTGTGACCTCTGCGAACCATGTAGCATTAACTTGTGAGTTTGGAGATATGGAGTCAGTGAAGTTGAGGAAAGACTGGCCCCATATCGGAGGAGGAGGGCTCAGCAGGTCTCCCTCAAAATCTGAATTGTGAGTGGATGTGAAATTGTCTCCAAGGTTGTTGGTCGACTCTTGAAGCGGAATCATGGCAATGAGTATCGAGGCAAGAAGAATTAGGACTAGCCTGTGATTTCTCATTTGGAAGGACATCGGTTCACCACTATTGATTTCCATGAATAATCACAGAACCGGAGAAATCTATCTCCAGAGGGAACATCCTGAACTCAGATCCGAGTTCGCCCATTAGGGTCTCCCTCAGTCCACCATCCCCGTAGACCAGGAGGAAGCCCCCATTTCCTGCACCTAGCAATTTCGCACCCTTTGCTCCAGAAGACATGACCTTCTCGTGTAGTTCATCGATAGATTGGTTAGTAATCAACGAGGAAATTCCCCGCTTAGCATTCCAAGTCTCATTTAGGAGCCCGCCTATCGAATCTAGGTCCCCGTTCTGGAACATCATTGCTGCCTTTTCTGCATGATCCCTAATCACCCTCATTCGCCTACTCTTATCTTGTTCGTCTTCAGATTCCTCGGAAAGTACTTTGCTGGCACTTCTAGTCATTCCAGTGAAGACAAGTGTGAAGTTGCTGGAAATATTTGATAACATATCATTCCCGATTTCTATTGGTTCTACAGTTACTCCTTCGTCTCCAAATCTGATCGAGTTGATTCCACCGAAAGCGGCAGCATACTGGTCCTGGCGGCCAATTGGGGCACCCATAATTTCTATCTCAATCTTGCATGCCTCTTCCGCTAGTTGTTCCTTCGAAGGATTCCTGCCTTGGAATGAATGCATCGCATTCAGAAGCCCAACCGTTACTGAAGAAGATGATCCAAGACCTGTGCCTCGTCCAGGAATATCTGCTATCGTGGTAATCTCAACACCTGATTCTATTCCAGTTAGTCGCAAAGCTTCCCTGACCAGACCATGCTGAATCTGGGATACTGAATCTACATCCTCCATGGAAGAATATGAGATTCTAATCCTGTCGTCGAATCTCCGATTCATAGTGACGTACACATATTTGTTGATTGCAGTAGAAACCACCCGACCGCCGGATGACTCCGCCATTGAGAACTCGTCAATATCTGTCCCACCTCCACAGAAGGACACTCTGAGCGGGGTTCGACTGATTATCATCGCAACTTGGGGGGCAGAGTATCACTCATCAAGACGTCGGTTTGGTGAAATCAAGGAATTCTACCAATGACAAGGCATATGAGAGGGCTGCATCCGCGAGAGTCAGAGAGCCATGGGCAACCTAGTCACTATGGATGACCTGACCAATGACGATATCGTTGAGATACTAGACGATGCGGAGAGGCTAGTTCCCGTGGCCAAGGGGGATGTCCTGCTTCCTCTTCTAGAGGGGAAGGTCCTAGCAAACATGTTCTTCGAGAACTCAACCAGAACCAGGATGTCTTTCGAAACTGCCATGAAAAGGCTTGGCGGCTCAGTACTAAACTTCAGCTCCGTAGGAACCTCGGTCTCTAAGGGAGAGACACTGTATGATACAATGCAAATGATCGATGGTTATGCAGACATTGCAGCAATCAGACATCCAAGACAGGGGGCCGCTCAATACAGTGCTGATGCGGTCGGTATTCCGATTCTGAATGCTGGAGACGGCGCTGGCAATCACCCCACTCAGACGATGCTTGATCTATTCACCATTCGTCAGGCTCATGGGACTCTGGAAGGATTGAATGTGGTGCTAGTTGGTGATCTGAGGTATGGAAGAACTGTTCACAGCCTTTCTCACGCACTTGTGAGATTCGGTGCTAGCCTAACACTTGTATCTCCATCGGCATTGAAGATGCCAGCCGAGATAGTCTCCGACTTGAAGGCACATGGAGCAGTGGTCAATGAGACGGAGGATCTTAATGAACAAATATCTGGGGCGGACGTCGTTTACATGACGAGAATCCAAAAGGAAAGGTTTCCAGATGAGGAAGAGTATTCCAAGGTCGCCGGAATTTACAGAATAGAGGCATCCAATCTTGTGGGGGCTAAGAAGGGGATGATAATCATGCATCCACTACCAAGGGTGGATGAGATATCCCCAAACGTGGACTCAACTGAGTTTGCGAAGTACTTCCAGCAGGCATTCAATGGCGTCCCAACCAGAATGGCATTACTGTGTAGGAGCCTTGGAGTAGAAGTTCCGGAGAAGGTGAACTGATGTCTGAGATGAGAAGGGTTACCGCGATTCGAAATGGGACAGTTGTTGACCACATCCCTTCGGGCTACGCAATGCAGGTAATCAGGATTCTCAGAATCAATACTGACAGGGCAACCCCTGTATCTCTTGTGATGAACGTACCCAGTGACAAACTTGGGAGGAAGGACGTTCTCAAAATTGAGGACAGGGAACTGGATCAAGAAGATCTTGACAGGCTAGCACTAATTGCACCTGCTGCAAGTATTGCGATAATCAGGAACCATGCAGTTGCTGAGAAGATGAGGGTGGAATTGGCTGATGATCTGTTGAATATAGCCAAATGCTCGTTCTCAAACTGTATCACGAAGAGTCCTCGCGAACCACTACCTCAGAGAATGAAGGTTGTGTCAAGAGAACCCTTGGAAGTCAGGTGCTACTATTGTGGTCGTGGTCAGGAAATCGATGAGCTGATAGAGAACATCATCTGAGTTGATTTTGATTTGAGGAAGAGAATTCACTGAAGGAAGAGTCACTAGGAGGCATTAGCCAGCCAATCCCTCATTGTGCATGACTGACAGACCTCTCGGCTGGTAATCTCCCCGCATAGGGTGCATTTGTTGACGTCATGCTTTAGATCTGGATTTGCTAGTGAATGAAGTTCTCGGATCTGATCCAGAGAATGCAGAAGTCCATGCCTAGCACCAGGTGTCAATTCCTCCAACCTAGCAACAACAGACCTGCTCTGCTGACGCATCGCCCCTGGTGCATGGGGACAGTCTCCATGATGGATTGGCAAACCTGTATGCAGAGCGTGTGCATGAATCTCCTGCTCGGGAACCCATCTGAGAGGGACAATCCTCGGGATTAGGCCCTCTATCTGGCTATTTGTGTGAGGGGCTAGCCTGACCGATCTGTCAATCTCGCCCTTCTGCAGATTCATCAGAATAGATTGGGCCATGTCATCCAAGTTGTGCCCTAGAGCCATGACATCGGCCCCAGTCTTTTCCGCAAGTGCATTGAGACCCTGGCGACGGAAGACTCCACAGAACGAGCATGGCATCATTCCCTTTGCCTCATCATGATTTTTGCCCATCGACGGCATCAGCTGAACTACTTCGTCCATCCTGCTATACCCCATCTCCTCGTAGCTAAGAGTCTCGAACCGAACGCCGAGTGATTCTGCGAGTTCACTAGCGAACTCCATTGAAGGAGCTCGATATCCGTCAATTCCCTCATCCACACACCCCGCGACAAGTTCGACGTCCCTCCTCAGACCAATGATTTCATTGATCATCGAAAGGAGGACTGCAGAGTCCTTGCCACCTGAAATGGCTACTAGAACTATGAAGGGTGAGCCGTCGGCCTTCGTCGCATTCTTGGGTAAATCGAGTTGGAGCCGAAGTTCGCGTGATGTTCTCTTACGAATGGATGAGTAGAGATGACGCCCGCATAGATGTTGACCGCTATATGCTTGGAAGACAATTGCATCTGAGCGGCATCTGCTGCATGACTGGACCTCGATTCCACCGCTCATGGCAAGTCGCCGCATTGCATAGGCTTGAACCCATCCTCCGGTGAGTTGATTCGTACTCTCCTGACCGGATTGTCATGGAAGACTCCGGTTCATTGCCTGGCAGAAGTGAAGTTGGAGACAAGATTTTCTCCCCCTTCATTGATAGGATTTCACTAATCTCACTAATCGTTATTGGAGTAATTATTGCTCCTGAGTTATCTTCTGCACTGGAGCCACAACTGGGTGGAAGTTCGTTCACTACTGTAGTATGTGGGCTAGTTATTGTCATTCCACTAATCGCAAGTTCGATTGGGAAGTTGTATGTCAGAATCAGAGCCTAGTCTGACCTTAACTTGGCAATTCCGGATTCCACGTATCCGGATACAGTCTGCCATGGAACAATGAATCTCAGACCTGCTACTGCGATGATGAACAAGCCAGCCGAGATTACCTTGCCGTAAGTCATCTGCAACTCGAGTGACTCCTTCACCTGACCAGTCCACTGCGTACCCTCTAGAATCCCAACAATCGAAATCATTAGATCATCGAAAGCCAATGCCATTGCGGTAGTAATAGCGACTAGCGAAACTACGACAACTAGTTGGATGAGGTGAGAGTTCACCACGTTGTTGAATTGTCTGACATACTCTGAATCACGCTTAGATTCCTCCGGGAGTGATGCTGCATATTCCATATGGCCGATTGCAGCCGTTCCAGACTCCATGAACAAAAGCATCAGAATAGCGATTTCTAGTAGTGAGTTCGCTAATGGAGAGATTAGTCCACCGAACAGAGTGCCTCCCCCTATCTGAGTAGGAAGTGCCCGGAGTCCAACATCGACCTCAGTGACAATTGGCTCGAAGGTAAGAACTGCGTGGAATGCTATTACGATGATGTAGTAACCGACTACCCATGTAATGGATCTCTTTGACAGCCCCCATATTCCAATCAGTCCGATTAGGATAGGAGCGAAGACTATCCCCAAGAAGACCATTTCCATCACCAAGCCAAGCGGGTGGAAGAGGTGCTCAATATGGTTCATCGAGTCATTGCTATTCCAAGGGAAGTGCAACCCATTCTTGAACGTGGAGAAAATCCATGCGAGTAAGAATGGGATGATGACCCAAACTGCCAGCAATGCTCCTGAGACTTGCTTCACCCTAGCCTGCAGCTCCTGGGAGGATGCCCAATAACGCTCGATTGCGAATGTAGCAAAGACGCACAATACCAGAGGTCCGAGCATGGACATAGTACCCGTCTGTCCGACTCCTAGGAGGAAGTCGGGGATTATCAGACCGTTCGCGTTATCTAGCCACAGTAGCCCTCTAGTATGCTCGTATGAGGGGCACCATGTCTCGTCGTTATTGTCGATAATGAACTGCTCACTGCATGGACCGTAAAGCTCGCTCATCCTCTTCAACAAGAGGAGTAACGAGGCTGTTGCAGCAATCTGAAGAACGAGGATCTGCCATTTTCTTCTCAATGCAGGGATATGAAGGGTCTCGGTAATCTCCGACTTCTTCTCGCCAATTTCCATTTCTTCACCCCCTTGATTGTAGCAGTGCCTGTGACAACTCAACATCTGGCATCCAGTCGACCACCTTCGCCCCATATCCTGAAACTGCAGTTAGCCTATTCTGCCTCTCTAACTTCAGTACCTCGTATGCCATCCTCGGAATCCTACTGACTAACCTCTCAAGATCAATACTACTGGGGGAGAGGATAATCACCTCGTGACCATTACCTGCTAGATTTCGAATTGCAGGTAATGTAGTTCCATCCCCTTCTAAGCTACTAATTATGAAAACGGGAGAACCGCGGCTAATCCTCGGAGAAAGAGAGTTTGTAACAGCCTGTAGGGGCATGGATCCGGAGGGAGATACTGAGGCAAGACGGCTCAATACTTTGTACTGTTGCTTATCACCCGTGTCAGGTGGCAAGTAGTCCATTCTGCTACCATATGTCACCATCGCAACCGAGTCTTTCCTCTTGAGGAAATGGCTAGCCAGAGAGGCGGCAGCTGATGCCCCCATCTCTAGGGGGTTCTTCAGTACAGTTCCAATTCTGCTTACTTCCCTAGTATCCAGAATAACAAACACGTCTGTGACTGCATCCCTGGTCTTCTGATTGACCATCATTTCCCCAGTCCTTGCAAATGCTTTCCAGTTTATTGAGCGAATTGGATCTGTGGATAGGTATTCCCTCAGTGAGTAGAATTCCATCCCAGGTCCGGGTGTGCGAAGTGTTGTTGCACCAGTGTACATCTTTGGGACATCGGCTCTTAGCATCGCATCCTCCACATCTCTAACCTGTGGGAATACTGTGATGTCACAAATATCTTCAATCACGGATTCGTTGACAAACAATCCGAATGAGTTTCGATATCTAACGGAGATTGGGCCGACGGAATAGTGTCCTCGAAGCGGGCATCGGAGCATGTAGTCTAGTTTTGTTGACTGCCCCGGCCCCAAGTTTAGTCTGATCTGGTTAATGCCCCTCCTGATCTTCATCTCGTGAGGGACGTTATCGAATACCTCGAGTAACTGCGTCCTTCTGTACGACTTGTTAGTGATCGTTAGAGAGATTTCTATTAGGTCGCCCTTGTACACATTTGAATGTGGTATGAATCGTGAAATCTCGAGATCTGATTGGCCAACAATCCAACCGTTAATAGAAATAAAGGCAATGAAGGTCAAACCGATTATTATCATCTGGAAATTGGATATCATCATTCCCACTAATATCAGGCTTATTCCACCTGCAAGCATAATTGCAGCCTTCCTAGTCCACAACTCTATTCGACCCCCCAGATTCTCCCCATTGCTTTATTCTTCTAACAATACCAACCAACTCATCCGGCCTGTAATTCCTATCCTCGAATAGGAAACGAACCAGAACCGGATCTCGAATCATCCCCTGAAGTTCCGATGCTGGCATTGCATCGAACTCCTCCCTAGTCAGAGCATTTAGATTCCTGACCCTTGTTAGTAAGACCTGCCTTATTTTCTCAGGTCTTTGATAGTACTTGTACCTCTCAGCATCCCCAAAACCATAGTAGACAACTCGGAATACATGTCTCCAGTCCTCCGGATCCTCCTTCCGGATTAGGACTGCTTCGAGTAATATGAAAAGGAACAAGAATAGAATTAGCATGGCCATCCAATCATTTGTGAAGTAGATTAGAAGATAGTACACAAGATTGTAAGTATCTCCGAAAATTGTTGGTTGCTGATGTCGACTTTCATCGAAAATTACCAAGGAGTGCTCGCCCGGAGAAGTCCCGTTGTCGTTCAGAATTAGAGCCTCGGCCACCAAATCAAGGGCCCATTTCCTATTATCGTTCTCTGGAACAGCGAGATAGCTTGAGTCTGATTCAGGATCATAAATCGAGTTAATCAAGACGGAGCCGTCTGAGATGAAATGGACCCTTCCTGTTTCTGAGCCTCTGCATAATATTGACTCGCAGTACCGAACATAAACCGGGAAGGGGCCCTGTTCATCTCCAGCAAGACCGAATGCAGCAAATGATCCCACGGAATAGTTGCCATCGTCATTGTTGTCAATCCAAGAGTCCTGGGTAGTCTTGGCAATGACGTACCTACGCTCGGCTGGATTGTAGGAAGTTGCCTTCTCGAATGCCGAAGGGGTATTGGTTAGCAGGCTATAGTCCTGGGTCCAGTCCCACTTGGGCTGATTTGTTGACGGGTCGGTGCCTTGGAATCTATGCGCACAAAGGCCTGCTGCTTGGGCCGTAACGAACGGAGCACCAATTTCTGGATTAGTCGGATCCTCGTCAAGGACGTCTACTACCCCATCTTTATCCAAATCTCTAAGACAGGGGTTTACGCTAGTCTGCATACCCTGTGAAGAAGTGAAATTGAACGCTGAGGTAGTGTTTACCCAGACAAAGTCTGAGCCGAGATCGTTATCGTAGCTATAGTCTGCATAGAGTCGGTGGTTTGTGAATTCAAGACCAAACTCGGCAGCAAGATTGCTCGAATAACCAAAGTCATCCATGAGTATTAGAGTCCCGCCTCTGGAAACGAAGTCCCTAATCGCGACGACCTCCGATGAAGTGTAACCATCACCCTCGGAAAACTGAATCAAATCATCTTCACCAGTGAATCGAGGAAGGGAGATGGTGTCTCTCTCAACACCAGAGATAACGAAAATTGTCTGTTCTGGGTGGTCTAAATCGCTGAGCAGTAGAGGGCTGGAGACTAGGGCTGTAGTCTCGACGCCCTTCCTATTCAACTCCTCTCTAAATTCTCCTAAATCGTTCCACTCGTCGCCGTATGCTGATTGTTGGGTCTGACCGGGAACAACGTATGTTACTGCAATAGTTAGGATGAGGAGGAGTAGTACTGCCCAGAAAGATGCCTGAAGAGCGACCCTTCTATTCCTCCTCGATTTCAATAATTTCGGGAGTTTGCTCCAATCCACCATCACTCGTCCCCCATCAACTACGAGTTGTTGAGCCCGAAGTTCGTTTTATGACCGTTATGTGACCCTGAACGGCCCTGCATCGACTTATCTGGACAGTTCGACAACCGTTCCAACATTAGCTACTTCCTCGACAGGTACGGCTAGGAGGCCATCTGTGGTAGGCCAGGGCAATTCATTGGGATTGATTCCTTGTTCGGTTACAACCAATATCGCCACGATGTTTCCGGTGTCGATGTCCACGGTGAAATCTGCAAGATGACCGAGTAGATCGCCGGCCGCATCAACAACCTGTCTTGTCAGAATCTCCTGTGTGAATGTAGTCCTCATACTATTCCTCAAATCAATTCAATTCCCGATATTGTGCCAGATGTTCTCTTCACTGACTCAAGACCGCTAGTTAGGGTCTCCTCCAACTTGGAATAATATTGCATCATCTCATCTGTCACAGTAGGCCTGACTCGCTCAACAGCAGTCTCGAAGTGCCTCTTAGTCACTGTCTTTTTCCCATCCCTCATAGCAATCAACGCGGCTTCTCTGCAGACTGCCTCAATATCTGCACCGGTGTAGTTCTCCATACTTCCTGCCAAATCACCGATCTTGAATTTGCCAATTGGCATTTCCTTAGTATGAATCTTCAATATCGCAGATCTAGAATCTCTATCTGGTGGTGGAATGTGCAGTACCCTCTCGAAACGTCCGCTTCGCATTAGAGCGGGGTCGATCATCTCTGGCCTGTTGGTGGCCGCTACCACAATCACCCCTTCCATCCCTTCAACACCATCTAGGCTGCTGAGCAACTGGTTAACCACCCTGTTCATGACATCAGAACCCTCTCCCGAATGGCTTCTTCTCATTCCTGCAATGCTCTCAAACTCGTCTAGGAAGACAATCGACGGACTCGACTGCTTGGCTTTCTTGAAAACCTCTCTAACGGCTTTCTCTGATTCCCCTACCCACTTGGAAATTAATTCTGGTCCTTTGATAGAGATGAAGTTGGCCTTGGCCTCATTGGCAATAGCCTTTGCAATAAGCGTCTTTCCAGTACCAGGAGCTCCGAACAGCATAATCCCCCTAGGAGGGCTTATTCCGAAATGCTCGAACTTTTCCGGCATATTCAATGGCCATTCTACACTCTCTTTCAGCCTCTCCTTGACATCCTCTAGACCACCGACCTGATCCCATGTGACTTCTGGAACCTCGACATAAATCTCCCTCAGAGCACTGGGTTCAATCTCCCTGACGGCTTCTTGGAAGTCCGACATCCTGACCTCCATCTTTTCAATCACTTCGGGGGCGATCTCTTCTTCATCCAAGTCAATCTCTGGGAGATATCGTCTCAATGCCTTCATGGCCGCCTCTCTAACCAAAGCCGATATATCGGCCCCAACGAAACCATGTGTATTGTCAAGAAGCCAATCAAGATTGTAATCGTCACTGATAGGCATGTCCCTTGTATGGATTTCAAGGATCTCTCCTCGTCCCACTTTGTCTGGAACCCCGATTTCCAATTCTCTATCAAATCTGCCCGGTCTCCTGAGAGCTTGGTCGATAGCGTCTCTTCTGTTTGTAGCGCCAATCACTACGACGTTGTCCCTACCCCCCATTCCATCTAGAAGGGTTAGGAGTTGGGCAACAACTCTCCTCTCAACTTCCCCGGTTACATCTTCCCTCTTGGGTGCGATGCTATCTAGTTCGTCGATGAAAATGATCGCCGGGGCGTTTGCCGCAGCCTCGTCAAATATCTCTCGAAGTTGTTTCTCACTCTCCCCATAGTACTTCGATATAATCTCTGGACCGTTGATTGAGGTGAAATGGGCTTTGGTCTCGGATGCTACAGCCTTAGCGATGAGTGTCTTTCCTGTTCCTGGGGGTCCATGAAGAAGAACCCCCCTAGGTGGATCAATTCCTAGGCGTCGGAAAAGAATAGGGTGCTTTAGAGGGAGTTCGATCATTTCTCTGACTTTCTGGAGTTGGTTTCCTATTCCTCCAATATCTTCGTATGAAATGGTCTGAACCAAATTCTCTTCTTCTTGGTCAAGTGCATCTTCCTTGATGACAATCTCAGTATCTGGTAAGACCTGTACTATTCCCTTAGGGCTGGTTTGCACAATTGCAAAAGGTAGGGCCTCAGCGAAAAGGGTCATTCCTGGGATGAAGATCCTATCTCCGGATACTACTGGCCTCTTGTTTAGGCCCCTCCTGGCGAATCCTTCTATTCCTGGTCCAAACCTGACCTTCTGTTGTTTTGCCATTACTGGACTTAGCACTAGCTTGGTACAAGGCTCGACTTCGACTTTGCGGATCTCGACTCTGTCTCCAAGGCTTGCTCCAGCATTTTTCCTAATGATTCCGTCAATTCTAATTACTCCTAGATTAGCATCTTCAGGCCTGCATCTCCAGACGATAGCTGCCGTCTTCCTATCTCCCTCTATCTCTACAATATCGCCTGGCTTCAGATTTAGATCGTTGTCAAACGGGACTCTAGCTCGCCCATGCCCGACATCGCTGGGTATTGCTTTCGCAACCCTCAGGGTTAGTGATTCCGATTCATCATTAGTCATTTTCCGCTCCCTACCACTTCTTCTCGTGCATCGGGGGTTGTTAAACCCTGCAATCTTGGATTCTCCGTAAGATAAAATGGTTATCGGAACAAAGATGAGCGATGCGCATAATTCATGTCAGAAGTAGCGTCCGCGAACTAACATGGCACACGTACTAGAGACTGGATTCGAGATTTTGCAGAGAGACAACCCCAATGGTAGTCCTACAGTGATGGGATACAACATAATCAACGGAGAGTTGCGTTCTTCCAGCGATGGAGAGACCTTCGAAAGCAGAAATCCTGCATTGATTGATGACTGTCTTGGGGTATTTCCACTTTCTACCAAGAAAGATGTGCATGATGCTTTGGAATCGGCCAGAGATGCATTCGCAGAATGGTCTAGGACACCTGCACCTTCTAGAGGTCAAATTATTGGAAACATGGGCAGATTGCTTATGGAGTACAAAGATGACATTGTAAGAGTAGAAACTAGGGAGATCGGCAAGACGTTGAAAGAAAGTGCAGGAGAAGTCCAAGAGGCGATCGACACTTGCTTATTCTTCCAATCAGAAGGGAGGAGGCTGTATGGTCAGACAGTAAACTCAGAATTGCCAGACAAGGAGCTTTTCACTTATCGGAGACCACTGGGGGTATGTGGGATAATTAATGCAAGCAACTTCCCTTCAGCAGTCCCTTTCTGGAAGATGATTCCAGCAATAATGTGCGGCAATACGTGTGTTTGGAAGAGTCCGCAGGACTCTCCGCTACTGTCATTCATGCTAACTAGAATAATGCATGAGGCAGGTCTACCGAATGGAGTAGTCAATCTGATTCATGGCAAGGGTAGCGGTGCAGGGCAATTCCTAGTTGATTCTGCAGAAGAAGGGTTAGTGAACAAGATCAGTTTCACCGGTTCGACTTCAGTAGGGAAGATGATTGGGGAGGTGTGTGGAAGAAATCTCGTCTCTTGTTCTCTGGAACTAGGAGGAAAGAACCCATTGGTAGTGATGCCATCAGCAAATATTGACAATGCCGTTGAAGGCGCATATTGGGCCGCTTTTGGAACTGCTGGGCAACGTTGCACTAGCCTTGGGAACTTGATAATACACGAAGATGTATACGATGAATTCATGGCCAAATTCATGGCTAAGGTGGAGGAGACTAGAATCGGTGATTCTCTAAGAAACGAGGACGTTCTTTATGGCCCGATGCTTTCTGAGAAGTACGCAAACGATTTCCTCAGAGACCTAGGTATGTGTGAATCTGATGGAGCTACAAAACTCTGGGGAGAGGGTTTGATTACCAATGAAAACAAGCCAACTAACTTCCTTGGGGATGCATCAGAAGGCGTTTACATGTGGCCGCACGTGTATGCTGACGTTACAGAAGATATGGAATGCTTCCAAGAGGAAATATTTGGTCCAGTGGTCACTGTTGTTAGAGCGAAGGATTTCGAAAATGCACTTCACCTGGCCAACGCTTCCCCATATGGACTTTCAAGTGCATGCTACACCAATGACAGGTTAGAGGCGTATCGATTCAAGACGGGTATCAAGGCTGGAATGACGGGGATAAACAACTCGACGACCGGAGCAGAGGCCCATCTTCCATTTGGAGGCGTCAAGGACAGTGGAAATGGGACTAGAGAATCTGGAATCTGGGTCCTGGAAGCCTATTCCTATTGGCATGCAGTAAATGATGAGTTGTCTGGGAAACTGCAACTTGCCCAGATGGACGTGGACGAGATTCACATCGAAGAGGCGGAAGCAGACTACTCTTCACTGGCTTAGAGAAGCGTCTCTCCGCATTTGGGGCATGGCAGCCCTGGAAGCCATGCTCCAGGCATGTAGCTACAGTTCGGGCAGATGGAAGTCTCCAAATCATCTCCGAGCA
>Ga0208407_1000028_pt1 | contig 65917 bp, 57 predicted proteins | sample ETNtaG_9_FD_185775 | JGI IMG/M metagenome (GOLD analysis project Ga0208407, IMG submission 185775) | Marine microbial and viral communities from oxygen minimum zone, Eastern Pacific Ocean - ETNP201406SV69 (SPAdes) (version 2) | ecosystem: Environmental > Aquatic > Marine > Oceanic ...
GATTAGAATGGCATCAAAACAGTTATTGTCTTTAGCGATTTGATATGCATCCAGACAGACATGATAGTTTGTCGTTTTAATGTGTGGGTCTTTTCTTTGTGCGGGAATCGTCATAACTGACACTCCATCATACATTTTGAGATCAAGATCAAGTGGCATCGTATAGATGATCACCTTTTCTGGAACCAATAATATTCTAGTCCTCTGATCTGGGTCTGGAAATTCTTTTATGACCTGTTCGATCATGGTCTCTATCTCATCTCTTTGGAAATATGGTTTTAGGTCTATTGATTCAGCTGACGAAAATAAACGATCCAAGTGTTGGGATAGAAATATCGGTTGATGCTCTCTTGTCCTGAAAGTTTCATAGAGGCCTGTTCCAAAACCAAAGATATTCGTACCGGGTTGAAGCTGATCTTCTTCGAATGTTTCCCATGAGCCATTTACCAGTGCTTTAATCATTTGAATTATTTGTGATCCTTCCTTCTGATTTTAATTGTTTATTTCTCTTCCACTCTGAGTATCCAAATCGAAAAGCTAAAGCACCTGGTAAAGTGAAAAAGAATGCGGTTAAAAAAATGTCAAATTGCATCCTAATTAGGGCTTCAAAAAAAATTACAATCCCCCAGATCATTGCGATCGTGCCACAGCCTATTGTGCTTCCGAAGATGGTCATCCGTTTGTTATAAAGTTTTTTGTTAATGGTCTCCCTAGGGGTATCAGCATCAATCTGTTCAGAGCTGGGGAGGTTTTCCATGTCTATCTCTTTAATTGCGTTATGAATTTTTGCAAGTTCTCCGAGAGATGGTTTAATGTCGCTCATGTCTGAGATCTCATTGTGTTCAATAAGATATTTGATCAGAATACGATTGCCATCGAATTTCCATGTCCATTTTTCATTATCGACCAAAACACCACGGACCTCCTCATTGATCAATGCTCTTATCTTTTGCTCATCATCTCCCATCAGATCGAATTTTTTTGAGAAAATCTCGTCTGAGACAAAATTGATGTCATCCGGGTCGGGTGCGATATTATCCATGAACTCTGATGATTCTTCAACATTGCACTTGGGCATATCTAGATCGTTCGATCTATAGTATATCACACGGTAATCCTCATAATTGTTCTTTCCAACTCTTACTCTATCTCTTGAGACCATGATATAGGGTTCAGTATTATCATCGGTTGCGATGATATCCTGAATTCGAGGATGATTACCATCAAATAGAGACCCATAGAAATATTTCATCGCTGAATCAGGTTTTTTCTTTAGCTCTTTCGAACCACTCATTGATCTTAATAGATTTTTATAAGGTATGTAGTGGTCTTCAACGCGCTTGTTATAGATAAGCCAAGAGAAGTAGTTTAATTTTTTTTGTGGTGGAAATGTGCAATTGTCTATGCCTAACTCAGCTGCTATCTTATTTAGAATGTCATAGCGTTCAAGATCGGACTTGCTTAATTGTGATTTCAACCAGAATGCGACAGTGAACATTGCCAATGGTATGTGGGTGCATATGATCATTACGCCTAAAGTGATTAGGACCACATACGTAAGACTTTCTTCCATGTAAATCTCCTACCAGATGGTTATCTAACGAGTTGATTTTACAATCTGGATCAAAATAAAAACCAAGATTATTGTCTTTTTATCAAGCTTGATGTTTCCAATGAAAGAATATGGTAATTGTAGTAAAATCACAAGTCATATACTTAGAGATATTTAATCATTTATTTTGAATTGACCAATGTCATCTCCACAATTAGAAAAAACATATAATTCATCCTCGGTCGAAGACAAGTGGTATGACCACTGGCTCTCAAAAGACTATTTTTCTGCTGATCCTCTATCGGAAAAAGATCCTTACACAATCGTCATTCCTCCGCCCAATGTTACAGGGATGCTCACAGTTGGACATGTATTGAATAACACGATTCAAGACATTCTAATACGTAAGGCTCGAATGGAGGGAAAGGAGGCTTGTTGGATACCCGGGACTGATCATGCATCTATTGCAACGGAGTCAAAGGTAGTTGCAATGCTTGAAGAACAAGGCATCAACAAGAATGAACTCACGCGTGAGCAGTTTTTGGAGCATGCCTGGGAATGGAAGAAAAAATATGGTGGCATCATCATCAACCAATTAAAAAAACTTGGGTGTTCATGTGATTGGGAGAAAGAACGATTTACCATGGATGATGATTACACAAATTCAGTCCTGAGTGCTTTTGTAGAGTTATATGATAAGGGTCTCATATATAAAGGTCATAGATTGGTCAACTGGTGCCCAGTATCCAAGTCTGCTATCAGTGATGAAGAGGTCATTCACCAAGAAAAAAATGGTTCACTATGGTATTTCCGCTATCCTATCACCGATTCTGATAGATCTGTTGTTGTTGCAACAACTCGTCCTGAGACCATGCTTGGCGATACTGCGGTTGCTGTTCATCCAAAGGACAAACGCTATAAAGATCTCATTGGAGGTTCAATCACACTTCCCCTGGTTGGAAGAAAGATCCCGATCATCGCCGATGAATTTGTAGATCCAGAATTTGGAACTGGTTGTGTGAAGGTCACACCCGCACACGATCCAAATGATTTTGTGATGGGAGAACGCCATGGTCTTGATTTTATAAACATAATGAATGATGATGCTTCTCTCAATTCGAGTGTACCAAGAAAATATGAGGGTTTATCTCGTGAAGAAGCTAGAAAACAGGTTGTTGCAGATCTTAATTCGAAGGATCTGATACATAAAATAGAAGATTATGTCAATAAAGTGGGATATTCTGAAAGGGGTCATGTCCCTATTGAGTTTTATATGTCTGAGCAATGGTTCATGAAGATGACCGATCTTGCAAAGCCCGCCTTGGATGCGGTCCAACAGGGCAAGATATCATTCCACCCGCAGCATTGGACAAAGACCTATGACCACTGGATGGGAAACATAAAGGATTGGTGTATCAGTAGACAATTATGGTGGGGTCACCAGATACCGGTATGGTACCATAATGATGATAGAGATAAGATCCATGTTTCTGTGGATGGGCCAAGCGACCCAGAAAATTGGAGACGTGATCCGGATGTATTGGATACATGGGCAAGCTCTTGGCTATGGCCAATGGGAGTGCATTCATGGCCTAGCGAAAGTGATGAACTAAAAAAATTCTACCCCACCGATACCCTTGTAACAGGACCAGACATCATCTTTTTCTGGGTAGCAAGGATGATCATTACTGGTTATGAGTTCATGGGAGACCAACCATTTAAAGATGTATACTTCACATCCATACTAAGGGACGATACCGGAAAAAAACTAAGCAAGTCACTTGGAAACTCACCAGATCCAATTGAATTATTCAATGAATTCGGGACCGATGCGGTCAGATTTGGAATTATGCTAATGGCGCCTCAAGGCCTTGATGTACTTTTTGCAAAGGACAGGCTTGAGATTGGAAGAAATTTCATGAATAAATTATGGAATGCCTGCAGGTTCATTCAAATGAACCTTGATAATGATTCTGGTCATAACCAAGAACTAGATGGCTGTGATCTAGACCTATCAGACAAGTGGATCCTTAGTAGATTGTCAAAGATGATCAGAGATTATAATGCTCAATTGGAGCGATTCCATTTTAACGAGGCAGCAAAAGTCCTATATGAATTTACTTGGAATGATTTTTGTGATTGGTATGTTGAAATTGCAAAGATAAGATTCTATGGTGATGATGAATCCAGATCAAACACAGCGAGGCTTGTCTCACTAAAATGCATCCGAACGGTGCTCACTCTTTTACATCCGTTCTCGCCTTTCATAACAGAGGAGCTATGGGCACATTTTAGGCCGGAGGGTTCAGCAGACCTGATAATCTCTCCCTGGATCAACAAAGAGGAATTACTTGATCCTGCAGCTGAAAAAGACATGGATATTCTTAAGGGGCTGATAACATCGATTCGATCTATTCGTAGTAGAATGAATGTTTCTCCTGGGAAACAGTCTGATCTCTTTATTCGTTGTAATGCTGAACAAACACAATTTTTAAATCTTCATATAGACCTCATAAGATCACTGGCCAGAGTTGAAAATATGTCAACGGGTAAAAATATTGAAAAACCCAGGCAGTCTGCCACAGCAGTTTCTGTTGGTATGGAAATATACATTCCGTTGGAAGGATTGGTAGATTTAGATGAGGAAAAGAAGAGGATGACAAAGCGTATGGAAGAAATAGACCGGCTACTTAAAGGAATAAACTCAAAATTATCTAATGAGAATTTTTTACAACGCGCTCCTGAGAATGTGATCGAAAAAGAAAGATCCAATCTCAATAAACTAAATGAAGAATTAGAAAAAATAACTTCAAATTTGGAAATGCTGAAATGAGACATGCCCTATACATACTATTAATCAGTTCATTAATATTTGCTCAATCATCAGATGCTGCTCTTACGATCTACAAGGATGGCACCGCACTCATTAAACAGCCTGTTGCCTGGTCAGTCCCCTCAGGCTACAGTTATGTTACTTGGGGTGACCTTCCCAATGGCATGCACCGAGACACACCCTTTCTTAACATGGATGGCGCTGATATCATATCACAGCGATTTAATGATAATGTTTTCTCTGGATCTGATTACTTCAACACACTAAAGGGAAAAGAAATTCAGGTCAAACCCAAAGAAGGAAAACTTGTAAGGGGAACACTGCTCGAAATAAGCTCAGGATCAGTTACCATATCACACCAATCCGGAATTATTTCCTTTAATAGAAGTGAGCTAGAATATATTGGAAATAAAAAGGCTGACATTTCCCAGCCCTCCTTCCATCCTTATCTGTCATGGGATATAAAATCCAAATCAGGTAAGGTCGTAGAAGGTGAGCTGGTCTATAAAACCAATAATTTTTCATGGAATACTGTATATCGATTAAAAATGATCAATGAGGAGAAAGGTGAACTTATTGCTGAGGCTGTTGTATCCAATAGTTCCAATATGGATTTTAAGAATGCCTTTTTAAAATTAGTTGAGGGGAATCTAAACAAGGTTAGAACAGTCCAGCCCCCAAGACCAGAACGAATGAATCGTGCTGTCTCAATGGCAGCAAAAAATGATGGTATGCCAATGATGGGAAAGGATGAATTAGGGGACTATCACATTTATTCCTTGAATGACACACATGACCTTGGGGCAAAGGAAAATATCACAGTTAGGATGTACGGGCCCTTGGATGTGGGATATGAAAAGAAATATGTTTTTGAGAATACTGAGCGTCGTCAGAAAGAAGAGCCACTAGAGGTTCAACTCACTATGGAGAACACAGAGTCAAATGGCCTAGGGATTTCTCTCCCCGGTGGCAAGGTAGAGATGTATTCATATAAGAAAGTAAATGGGTTGGAATATATAGGAGCTGATAAAATGGGGCAGGTGCCAAAGGGTCAATCCACTACCTTGACCTCAGGCCGTGCCTTTGACGTTACAGGCAACCGAAAGGTTCTGAATTATGATCGTCAACGCAAGAGCGAAGAGGCGGTCATTGAGATCAAAGTATCAAACGCACGAAATGAAGAGGTTAATGTCCTATTGGTCGAACATATCAATGGTGATTGGATCATTAAGGATGAATCTCTGAATTATCAGAAAAAAGATGCCTCGACAGTGCACTTCCCCTTATCTCTGAATGCAGGTGAAACAAAAAGTGTTTACTACACTTACCGAAAAGAGTGGAAATAAGTCTCTGAAAGGGTGAGATTTGAATCTTACTGATTCCATCTCCACAATAAAGGGAGTTGGCCCCCGCCGAGAGCAAGTATTCACTGACCTCGGGATTCACTGCATTAAGGATATACTTTATTATTTTCCAAGGCGCTACCTTGACCGTACGACTCTTACCTCAATACGTGAACTGAAAAAAGGAGACAGTGTCACACTTATCGCGCAGGTAGAGACATTTGGTGAAAAAAAGATCCGACGTGGTAGAATGTTCCAGATCATAGTATCTGATGGTACAGGACTTTTAACATTGAATTGGTTTAATGGGGTCCGTTATGTGAAAAATTTATTTAAGGTAGGGGATAAGATAGCGATAAATGGAAAGGTTGAATGGTATAATGGTTTTTCCATCACACATCCAGAATTTGAGAGGCTCATGGATGATGAAGACCCCATTAAAACAGGAACCGTAGTACCAGTTTATCCACTAAAACAAGAACTGAGGTCTTCAGGGTTAGATCAGAGAGGTCTTAGAAAAATACTTAAAAATATATTTTCTGAGTTAGATCCAATCCCAGAGATAATGCCAGAGGGAATACTGAAAAATAATGACCTGATCATTTTGGATAAGGCCTTACGTGATATTCATTTCTCAAGTGATCTGAATGAACTTAGGTCTGCCACAAAAAGATTGAAATTTGATGAGCATTTTTTTCTACAACTTCTTCTAGCTTTAAGAAAGCGTTCGGTCCATTCACTTGGCGCAAAGAGATTGATAGATGTTGGCCCTTATTTTAGGCCCATATCTGAGACACTTGATTTTGAACTTACTAACGCACAAAAAAATGTTGTACAAGATGTTCACCTGGACATGAAAAACAATTACCCCATGAATCGTTTGATCCAAGGAGATGTGGGCTGTGGTAAGACGATAGTTGCGGTCCTCATTTCTGCGATAGCCGTGGGCAACAATGTACAGGTCGCTATCATGGCTCCAACAGAAATTCTTGCAAGGCAGCACCTTAATTCATTTAAAGAACAACTAGATAAGATAAACATCTCTTGTGCTCTATTAGTTGGTAAAATGAAAAAAACTGATAGAGATCCAATAATAGCAGGATTAAAAAATGGCAACATTTCTGTCATAATTGGTACTCATGCTTTGATACAAGATGATGTATCCTTTCAAGACCTTGGTCTTGTCATCATTGATGAACAACATAGGTTTGGTGTAAACCAACGTTTATCATTGTCAAAAAAGGGAAACAATCCTCATTCAATGGCAATGACGGCAACTCCCATACCTCGGACACTTGCTATCACATATCATGGTGATATGGATATTTCCATAATCGATGAATTACCTTCAGACCGTATTCCAATTATAACTAAAGTTGTGGAACCTAATAGATTAAATAAGGTGTATAAATTTATGAGAGATGAGGTTTCTGAAGGAAGGCAGTGCATCATTGTGTATCCTTTGGTTGAGGAATCAGAGAAGTCAGACCTCGCTGCCGCAGTTGAAGCACATGGTGAACTATCAAAGATTCAATTCTCCAATTTAAAAGTAGGTCTCATTCACGGCAGAATGAAAGTAGAGGAAAAGGATGATGTCATCAAAAAATTCGAGAATAATAAGATCAATGTTTTAGTGTCCACTACGGTTGTAGAGGTAGGGATAGATATTCCCAATGCTACAGTAATGTTGGTCGAACATGCAGAAAGATTTGGACTTACACAACTACACCAATTAAGAGGACGTGTTGGTAGAGGTGCAAAAAAAAGTTATTGTATCTTGGTCAGGAGAAATATCACGGACGCGTCTATAAATAGGCTTTCAGTAATGGAAAAGACAAATGATGGTTTTATCATTGCAGATGAAGATCTAAAATTAAGAGGGCCTGGGGAATTCTTTGGTCTAAGGCAGTCGGGGTTTTTTCAATTTAAGATTGCTGATATGGTTTTAGATGGCCCTTTGTTAAGGCAGGCAAGGTCAGAGGCATTTACCCTGATAGATAATGACAAAGATCTGACCAATGAGTCAAATGAGAGACTGAAAAAATGGTTTATTGGTGATTATTCGCAGTATCTAGATAATATAAGACTATTATGATGAAACATTTCGTATGGTGTATAGTCGAATTAAATTCCCCGACTTTAAATCCATCATAAACAATCTTAATGGAGTGTGAATGAGGCAAGAGAGCCTTGATAAGGAAGAACGTCTATTTTTATATCTTGTGAGTACTTTCAAGACAAGTGCCAGGGTGGCAATGGGGCATATGGAAAATCCAGTGACCAATGAAACAGAGGTTAACCTGGAACAGGCATCTTACTATATTGATCTCTTGGACATGCTTCAGTCAAAGGCCGAAGGTAATATGTCAGAATATGAGGAACAAATGTTGATCAATACAGTTAGTGAACTGAGAATGGAATTTATTAAAAAGAAGCCACCTGAGGTCTTTGATAAAAAATTGACCAAAGATATACCCACTGGCTCATTGGAGAAAGAATAATGATCTCTCCTGATTACATTCGCACTAACCGCCTGCTTGCTTTTATTATCTTGGGGATCTCATTTTTGGTCTATTATGATACCATGGCCCCCTCAGTGTCCTACTGGGACTGTGGCGAATTTATTGCTGTGGCATATACTCTTGGAGTCCCCCATCCACCAGGGAGCCCCTTATTTCTACTTTTAGGTAGGATAGCATCGATGCTCCCCATTAGTGAGGACATAGCATTCAGGGTCAATATTCTATCTCCATTATCAAGTGCCTTTGCGGTATTTTTTCTTTACCTTATCATCGTACAGATTGTCAACCATTGGCGAGGAAAGATAGAATCAAAACGGGATGCTTTGATAGCCTTCGGTGCCGCGGTTGTTGGCTCTCTTACATTTGCATTTACAGATAGTCATTGGTTCAATGCTGTAGAGGCAGAAGTATATTCATTTAGTACCTTTTTTACTGCCATTGTTGTTTGGCTCATTCTATTATGGAGTGAAAAAGCAGACGAAAAAGGCCATGAGAGATACATTCTTATCATTGCCTATATGATCGGTCTGGCTACAGGCTTACATTTATTGAATCTATTGACCCTTCCTTTTGTTGCTCTTGTCATCTATTTCAGAAAATATAGGTTTGAGTGGTCTACCTTTGGATTAACCATGGCTATCACCGCAGTTGTCTTTTTTATTATCCATAATATTATCATAAAGGGCATGCCAAAAATAGCGGATGCCATTGGAGTGTTACCAACGGGTTTTCTAGTTTTTGCGATATTTGGTGCAATGGTATGGGCGATCTCCAATCAGAAAAAACTTATGTCTGTTGCTCTAACCTCAATGGTCCTTGTTCTCATAGGGTACTCCACCTATGCATTAATATTTATTCGTTCAAACCAAAATCCAGGTATTGATGAAAATGATCCTGAGACAGTGGAGGCATTTATCTCATATCTAGAGCGTGAGCAATATGGTGATGTTGGGATATTGCCTAGACGCTTCAATGGTATTCCTCCTATTCATGAGGTAGTTGGCTATCCCGAAGGTCCGGGCAGAGCATTTTCTTCTTCACAAAAAAGAACCTATGGCAGGCATCAATCATCTAAACAGTGGGATTACTTCTGGGACTATCAAATACGAAAAATGTATAACCGGTATTTTCTCTGGCAGTTTGCAGGTAGAGGACCTGCATCAGATCCGAGTGTCATAAATATGGGTGCAAAAAGCAGTGAGGATGGGATTGATCTTACTCAATTTGGACTTCCTCTAGCATTCATACTTGGGATCATTGGAATGTTCTACCACGCCTATCGTGATGAGAGAATGGCCTTTTCCATTATGTCATTATTTATTATGACCGGATATGCCCTTATCATATATCTTAATCAAGACGATCCTCAGCCAAGAGAGAGAGACTATTCATATGTAGGTAGTTTCTTTGCCTTTTCAGTGTGGATAGGAGTAGGAGTTGCTGCAATCAGTGAGTGGATATCCAAGTATGTAAAAGACTCAGAATTGAGCAAGAGATTGATCGTTCTTGTGCTGATAATGCAGATCATATTTGTCCCAAGTATGATGGCGAGTGCCAATTATCACTCGCATGATCGTTCTGGTAACTTTGTCGCATGGGACTATAGTTATAATATCCTCCAGTCCTGTGAACCGAATGGTGTGATCTTTACCAATGGAGATAATGATACCTTTCCACTTTGGTATCTTCAAGAGGTTGAGAATGTCAGGACAGATGTGGCGGTAGTAAACCTTAGTCTTCTCAATACCCCTTGGTATATCAAACAATGGCGAGATAAACGTCCAAAAGAAACGCAATTCATATCACTCAGTGATAGAAAGATCGATCAGTTGACCTCCAGTCTACAGCGTTGGGAAAAGCAAAAGGTCAAAGTTCCGGTTTATAATGATCCAAAGAATAAAAAAGGATACATAGAATGGGAGATGAGGCCAACATATCAGGGTCAAGCTCTTAGGGTCCAAGATATGATGATAATGCGAATAATCAACGATGCTGCTTGGAGAATACCAATTTATTTTGCTGTAACGGTCTCTCAACAAAATCGTATAGGGCTTGATAAATTTCTTGATATGCAAGGCCTGACATTTCAATTGAAAAGCCATAGAACATCACCAGTTGATACTGATAAGATGTATGAAAATTTGATGAGAGATGTAGGCACCAAAGAATGGTCAACAAATTTTGACCAAGATGATTTTTATAATAATATGATCGATCCATCAAGATCAGATCGAGGTCAGGCTGTGTTTAATGATACAGAGGAAGAAAAGAGCCAGGGTTGGTCCAAGGAATATCAGCCAGGATATATGTTTAGAAATCTTGGGAATGAAGCGATCTATTTCAATAAACAGACCAAGCGACTCCTGCAGAATTACAGAAGTGCCTATGTCCAATTGGCATTCACCTTCTATATGGATTATCAGAATCAGTTAAAAAAGAAGAAGGATGGTTCAGAGGAAAAATTGGCAGAATTAAAAGAGAAGATCATTCATACCCTTGATAAGATGGAAGAAAAGATTCCAGAGAATACCATCCCTATTCAGTCTGAGGATCTTCATTATCAAGTAGCTCGAATATATGGTGACCTAGGTGAATTGGCCTCGATGAGAGACATTATACAAACTCTATTGGACCGTGAAGGTGGAAAACCGCTTAATCGCGTTGATTACGCCAACACTTTCTACAGAGACTTAAATGATACGGACAAGGCCATAGAGACATTAGAGAAAATGAGGACTGATTTCTTGCAGATGGAAATAATGGTTAGGGCCCAGGGATATAATAGAAATACAATGAAGAAAGGGAAATGGTCTCGCTGGGAAAAAGCATACCCAGAGATAGTCTCATCACTCGTATTCATATATAGAGAGACCAATAGATTAGCAGATGCTGAGGTTATATTATCTGAATGGGTAAATCGAAATCCAAAAGATGATAACGCAAGAAAGATATTGGATGAGGTTCGCTCCGGCGGATAAGATATTCAGGTCTCCATGACCAAAGACCCACCTAAAGTTTCAATAATCATTCCTCATTGGAATGGAATTGAAATACTGTCAGAGTGCATAGGCTCATTGAAGAAGACACGCTTTGATTCCTATGAGATCATAGTATGCGATAATGCCTCAACAGATGGCAGCCAGAATTGGATAAAAGAGAATCATCCAATGGTCACTTTGTTAGAGAATGACCGCAATTATGGGTATGCAGGTGGATGCAATAGAGGTGCGGAAATTGCGAATGGTGATTACCTTGTCTTTTTAAATAATGATACAATTCAAGATTCAGACTGGCTGGGTCATTTAGTTAAATGTATTGAGGGGAAGGATGAGATTGCTGCCGTACAGCCTAAGATTTTAAACTATTTTGATAGAACGATCTTTGATTATGCAGGAGGTTCTGGGGGGCATATGGACATATTCTGCTATCCATTTGCAAGAGGGCGATTATTTCTAGAACAGGAAAAAGATAATGGGCAATATGATGATGCCGCCCCTTGCTTTTGGGCATCAGGAACCTCAATGATGGTCAAAAAGGATCTTTTTATAAAGGCCGGGAAGTTTGATGAGGTATTTTTTGCACATATGGAAGAGATCGATCTCTGTTGGCGTCTTCAGGCAATGGGATATCAAGTATGGGTAGAACCAGAATCTAGAGTTTTGCATAAGAATGCAGTTTCATTGCCTATGCATAGTCATCGCAAATATTATCTAAATCATCGTAATAGTCTATTGATGATATTCTCAAATTATTCTATACCAAATTCATTTTATCTTGGAACGATACGGATCATGCTTGAGTTTATTGCAATGGCATATGCCACCATCAAACTTGACTTCAATCATGTTTCGGGCATTATCAGATCTTTGTTCTGGGTAGCATTACATCCATTTACCATAATAGGTAGACGAAAACGTTTTATGGCGATTAGGAAACTAAGCGATAGAGATATTTTGAAAAAACTTTGTCGAAAGCCAATTGTATTGGTCCACTTTCTTGCAGGAAAGAATACCTATTTTGATATGGTCTCCAAGGTGGATTGATATATATCGCGTCGATCTGGATCTAGTTCTTTCATATCTTTGAGTAACTCTCTTTGCCCGAGCATAGATAAGATCTTGGCGATCTTCTTTGAATGGATCTTTAAAAAATATTGTGTATGATTGTCTCTGCCAACATCTCTATATGATTGGTCAATTCCATTTATCATTGTATTCATCTCTTCTAATACAGCGTCCATCTCTCCATTTTTAAAGAGGTCCATTGCTATATACCATGCAAGCCGTGTCTTTCTAAGACCATTATTTCTATTAAGGTTATCTACGAGTGTTGTTCGCGATCCCCAGCCTTTCTTATAGTCAGACGATGAACCTCGTAATGCTATATCTCTGGCAAGTTCAAAAGAGCTGTTCCCACCGTTTAGCTCATAGGTGTCTATTTCACCTGCCAGTATGAGGTGAGCATAATATGCAAAAAATCCTGTCAATGGCTCGAAGAGTACAGGGTCATAGTATAGACTACTTCCAGAGTTATAATAAAATTGGACACTTTTATCAAAATATCTCAGGTCTCCTCCATTGGAAAAAAGAGCCTGGCAGTTATAGATCGATTCATTTCCCTTTTCTGTGACTCCCTCAAATATGATCTGAACATACAATGGAATCGAGAGGTCACTATAGTTATCATCCCAGGTTGTATTTAGGTAGAACCTTTTGATATCGCTATTTAGATTGATTATCTCTTGTCTCTGATCACTCCTTAACAATCGATCATCGATAGTAACATCTACAGAAGAGAATTGTGCGAGTGCAATGTTGACAGATAGGGAAACAAGATAAATAGAGAGTATGATTCTACTGGCCACAACTAGAAATTGATAAAAAAGGCTTTTATCTACAAGGTGTTTGTATGTGATGAATCTGGGTAATTTAGGGTATGGCAAATATCAAAGAAATATTGAATTCTTCTAAATATGATTCAATTAAAGTTGTTCTCAACAAAGCAGGTAATTTGGGTGATAGTGAAGGCATTGATGTTTATGTGGTAGGTGGCTTTGTTAGAGATCTTTTGATGGGAAATACTATCAATGACATAGATATTATGACAATTGGTGAAGGTATTCCATTTGCGAAAAAATTGGCTTATGAGTTGGGTCACAAAAAAATTGTGCCTTTCAAAAAATTTGGGACTGCGCTCATTCCAAGAAAAGATCTGCAAATTGAGGTGGCAACCGCACGAAAGGAATCATACACAGATGATTCAAGAAAACCATCTGAGATAACCTATACTGATCTAGAAGGTGATCTATTGCGAAGGGATTTTACCATAAATGCAATGGCCATGAATATTGGTCCATCTCGTTTTGGGGAACTGACAGACCCATTTGGAGGCATATCAGATATAGAGAAAAAAATAATTAAAACACCACTGAGCCCGGATGAAACATTCTCTGAAGATCCACTAAGAATGATGCGAGCAGCATATTTCGCATCTAAACTAGGTTTTGATATTGAGAATGATTGTCGTAGATCCATAAAAGAACAGGCCTCTAGGATTTCCATTGTATCAAGCGAGAGAGTAAGAGATGAATTCATTAAGATATTAAATACAATTAAGCCATCTATCGGACTGATAATTCTTCAAAAGACAGGGTTAATGGAATTGGTCTTTCCTGAAATTCATAAAATGTACGGGATGGACCAGACATCAGAGTGGCATCACAAGGATATTTTTGCACACACACTACAGGTGTTGGACAATGCAGCACAATTATCAGAAAAGATGGAACTAAGATTTGCAGCACTTGTTCACGATATTGCAAAGCCAATTACAAGAAAAATAGATAAGAAAAAAGGTTATACTTTCCATGGGCATGATGCAATAGGTGAAAAGATGATAGATGTAGTAGCCGAAAGAATGAAACTCTCAAATGACCTAAAGCATTATTTAAAAAAATTAACTCTTTTACATCTTCGTCCAATTGCATTGGTCAAAGATATTGTAACCGACTCTGCAGTTAGGCGACTGATGGTCGCGGCGGGAGAGAATCTTGATGATCTAATGATACTATGTAGGGCAGACATCACCACAAAAAATCCCAAGAGAGTGAAGCAGTATATGAAGAATTTTCAGAAGGTGGAAGAAAAGATGGCGAATGTGGTAGAGAGAGATGCAATGGTGGCGTTTCAGTCACCTGTTCGTGGTGAAGAGATCATGTCTGTTTGTGGTCTGAATGAGGGGCGTACCATTGGGGTAATAAAAAAATCAATTGAGGAAGCAATACTTGAAGGAGAAATACAAAACACATATGATGCTGCCATGGAGTATTTGATCAAGATAAAAGATGATTACTCATAGAATCATTTTTTTCTTGTATTCAAGACCGATCAGCAAATAATTCTTGCAACTTTTAAGGTTAAATTTTGTATATAAAAAATGAATTTTAATACTGTACTAATATATATTTTTCTATTTCTAAACATCATTGAGGCCCAGGGCTATACTCTTGATGATTGCATCCAGATTGCGATTGATGAAAAGAAAACGGTCTTATCTGCAGAAATCGGTGTTGTTTCTGCATCAAAAGGAGTAAAGGCCTCATATAGTGGGATTCTACCATCCATTCAAGCGAGTGGAGGTGGTGGGGTCAACTATTTCCCAGAACAAGTAAATTTCGATTTAGAAGAATTAAAATTTGATACTACAAATTATTTTGAAACTTATTCAGCGGGTATTTCTCTCAACCAAACGCTTTATGATGGTGGTCGATCATGGAATCAAATCAGACAGGCAAAGACAAATCTTGATATTTCTAAACTAAATCAAAGATCAATTAAGGCGCAGGTCATTCAGAAAGTGATTCGTTCATATTATGGGTTGCTTCAGGCTCAGAAGCTTTTGAATGTTTCAGAAAAAAACTTAGAAATGTCAACTCAGCAAGTATCGCTTGTTAAAAAACAGTTCGATCTTGGTGTAGTAAAGAGAACCGATCTTTTAAAGGCTCAGGTTGCTCAAGGACAAGCTCGTGTTGATATGCTTAACAAAAAAACAAGCCTTCAAAATTCAAGAAGAATATTATTTAATGATATGGGATTACAGGATTTTGGTCAGAGTATTGTTGCAATAGAAAAAGAATGGGAGGCGCCAAAGATACCTTCAAGCGGAGAGTTGTTGAAAATTTTAAAAAATAGTAACCCTAATCTATTGATCTCGAAATCACAAATTGACCTAGGTGATTTGTCATATCAAATGACCAAAGGGCTGAGGATGCCTTCTCTAAATACATCTATGAATTATTCTGCCAATGGTCAGACAACTAGTGAATTACTAAAGGCATTCAATGATGATTGGAGTCTTGGTTTGAATCTATCTCTGGCCGTGCCAATCTATGTTGGTAATTCTCTATCCATTCAGCAGCAGCAAGCAATACTGTCAAAGCAACAGGCTGAATATTCATATACCGTACTTTTAAATGATCTTCGAGTTCAGGCAGAGCTAATTCGTGAGACTCTTAGTAACTATGCTGAAATTATACCACTAAATCAGTCAGTGGTTGCATCTGCGGAAGAAGATTTAAAACTTGTGAAAGAAAGGTATAGTTTGGGCTCTGCTACTATTCTTGAAGTTCTGGATGCTCAGGTCTCCCTAATTCGTTCAAACTCTAATTTAATTAATGTTATTCATGATGCTCGAGTACAAGAAGCAAGTCTAAAAGCAGTGCTTGGGACCTTGGATTTTGAATATAAACCAAAAGAAAAATAAGATGTTAAACATACTAAAAAAGAAAAAAGTTTGGATACCTTTATTAACCCTTTTTATAATTACATCTGGGTATTTTGTTTCAGGTTCTGGAGATGAAAAAGAATTAAGGGTGGAAGTTGAGTTAATCCAATCAAGAGATATTGTTCATAAGGTAAACGCAAGTGGAAAGATACAACCTGAAGAGGCGGTTCAGATTACTTCCACGATCACTGGATGGATAACTCAGATTACTGTAATGGAGGGAGATACTGTTGAGCCTGGTCAGCATTTGATAAGTATTGATGAAAAACAAATTCGTCCTCGATATAACAATGCTCTTTCACAAGTTAAATCTTCTGAGGCTAATCTGCGAAAGGTTCAATCTCAAATGGATAGAACCAAATCTTTGTTCTCACAAAGCTTGATCTCAAAACAAGAACTTGAGCAAGTCGAGGCATCCTATCAGATTGCCTTAAGCCAATCCGAGCAGGCAAATGCAAACCTGTTGTCTGCGGAAGATGAATTATCAAAGACACGTCTCACGGCTCCAAAATATGGTATTGTAACTAGTATCACCAAAGAGGAAGGTGAGATGGCAGTTGGGGGGATGTTTAACCCTGGAGTCTTGATGACCGTGGCAGATTTGAGCAGAATGGAAGTAGAGGTTGATGTAAATGAGAATGATGTGGTCAATATCGAAATTGGGGACACCTCTGAAATTGAAATTGATGCCTATCCTGACACGATTTTTTATGGGGTAGTTAGTGAGATTGCCCATACCGCTAAGTCTTCCAATATGGGTGTCCAAAATCAAGTTACAAACTTCAAGGTCAAGGTTAGAATGGTGTCTGTTCCTGATAAAATTAGACCTGGGATGAGCAGCACTGTAAATATCATTACTGAAACTCTTGCAGGTGTTATATCAATACCCATACAGTCTCTTACTTCTAGGCCAGAGAATTATGCTGAAAAGATTAACAATAAAAAGAGTGAGAACAAGTGGAAGAATAAGGATGACGAAGAGCGGGTCTTTAGCAAGGTAAAACCCATTGATGTTGTATTTATTTTAGAAAATGAGTTTGGAGAAGAAAAGGCACCAGATGATAAAAAGTTTGCTATTGTAAGGCCTGTTGATGTGGGAGTATCAAGCGAGAATCATTACTCAGTTAATTCAGGATTAAAGTTGGGTGAGATGATTGTAATTGGTGGATATCGTGTTCTAAGTAAAGAACTTTATCATGGTGCACTTGTATCAGTAAATGATAATTCAATAGATAAAACTGAATAGTGTAATCAATGTTGAACCCTCGAACTTCTAATTTATAGAACAATTAAATATTGATTGAACCATGGCATTAATTTCTCTGAAAAAGATTTATAAAATATATAATGTTGGTGGGGAAGAGGTTCGTGCTCTAGATGGAATTGATCTGGATATTCAAGAAAATGAGTATTTAGCGATTATGGGGCCCTCAGGATCGGGTAAATCAACTTTGATGAATATGATTGGTTGTCTTGACACTCCAACATCAGGGCTATATGAGTTTGAGGGTGAGATGGTACAGGTAATGGATGACTCTCAATTGGCTTCAATAAGGAACCGAAAGATTGGTTTTGTTTTTCAAACTTTTAATCTACTTCCAAAAGCTACCGCACAACACAATGTTGAGATTCCACTTGTATATGCAAACATTCGTAAGAGTCAACGAATTGAAATGGCATCCAAGGCGCTTGAGAGTGTTGGTCTTTCGGACAGATCACACCATAGACCCAATGAATTATCTGGCGGACAGAGACAGCGAGTTGCCATAGCAAGAGCATTGGTAAATGACCCATCTATCATACTTGCCGATGAACCAACTGGGAACCTTGATTCTAAGAGTGGACATGAGATCATGAATATTCTTGATGAATTACATAAGAGAGGGAATACAATTATTCTTGTAACTCATGAGGATGAAGTTGCGCAGCATGCCCATCGAGTCATTCGTTTGTTTGATGGCAAGATTACTGAAGATGTAGAATTGAAGTCCTCATGATCTTACTTTTCTTAGAGAATTTCAAGATTTCTCTATCTGCGGTTTTTGCCAATAAAACACGCTCTATCTTAACGGCCCTTGGAATTATCATTGGAATCTCGTCCGTCACGTTAATGGGAACACTTATATCAGGGCTTGACAGGTCATTTGAGAGTAGCATGTCGTGGCTAGGTAAAGATATTCTATATGTTAGCCGCTATGAATGGTTTAGTGATATGGATTGGTGGGAGGTAAGAAATCGACCAAAGATGTTGCCAGAATATGTTGAGAAGATCAAAGAGCGATCAAGCTATGCTATGGCCGTTGCACCTGTGATGCAGCGAGGAGCTTCATTGTCACATGAGGATAAAGAAACACGGACAGAGATATTTGGAACCAATGAAGAGTACATGGCGACCATTAGTACTGATATTGCAAATGGTAGATTCTTCACAAGGAATGAAGATCGCTCTGGATCTAGAGTCGTTGTAATAGGAGACGGTATAAGCGAGGCTTTTTTTGGTGATCAAGACCCCATAGGTAAATATATAAAAATTGATAAGATGAAATTCAGAGTGATAGGAGTCCTTGAGAAACAAGGAAAGTTTTTGGGTCTTTTTAGTGTTGATAAGCAGGCTATACTACCATTTGGTGCATACAAAAGAATTTTTTCAAGAAGAGGTTGGATGAGACTAAGTGTAAAAGTTCCGCCTGAAAAATTAGAAGAGGGGCTTGATGAGATTACTTCTGTAATGCGTCATATAAGAGGACTTAGACCAAATGAAAAAAATGATTTTGCAATCAATCAGACAAAGGCATTTGAAGCACAATATAACACTCTAAAAATTGCGATTGGAGGTACCGGAGTATTCATTACTCTCCTGTCGCTGATCGTTGGAGGAATAGGTATAATGAATATTATGTTTGTTTCTGTGAAAGAACGAACCAGAGAGATTGGGGTCAGAAAGGCTATTGGTGCTACTAGTGGAATGATAATGGGTCAATTTTTAATGGAGGCAGTCACAATATGTCTTTTTGCGGGATCAATAGGAATTTTTCTGGCTTATGTAATTAGTTTCTTCATCAATATGTTTTTCCCATCTACCTTGCCTTTTGGATTATCAATTGCTGCCATGCTGATGAGTATGATGGTAGGTATTATTTCTGGGCTCATTCCATCCTATCGTGCGGCAAAACTTGATCCCATTGAATCACTCAGATATGAATAGAAAATGAAATCCAGAAATATAAAAAACATGCTAAAAGAAAGTTTTTGGATGGCAATCGATTCTATACGGAAAAATAAACTTCGATCATCCCTAACACTGCTGGGTATTAGCATAGGAGTTTTCTCTGTAATTGGTGTGATGACTGCAATCAGGACATTGGAATCATCAGTAGAATCAGGATTAAATGTATTTGCAACCAATACATTTGTCATCCAAAAATATCCTGGTATATCATTTAATGATAGGAAGTATAGAAAAAGAAAAAACATTGATTATACCCAATATGAAAAATTGAAAAATAGGGCTCAATTACCAATTTTGGTGAGTGTTTCTGAACAGTCATCAGTTCGAGATGTTAAATATAAAGATAGAACTGTAAAGAATAGTGTCGGGCTTATAGGTGGAGATGAAGGAACTGTAAGATGTTATAATACATATATTGCAGATGGTAGAAACTTTATCAATGAGGATATTCATCATATTAGAAATGTATGTATTCTTGGTATGGACGTAGTTGACCGGTTATTTCCCTTTGAAGATCCACTTGGCAAAAGAATACATATCGAAGGACTTGATTATATGGTCATTGGATTAACTGAGAGGCAGGGAGAATTATTTGGAGAGAGCAAGGATAATTTTATTGCGATACCAATCACTACTTATTTAAAGCGATTTTCAGAGAGATGGACAACATTGAGTATCGATGTTGAGTCCCAATCGGAATTAACTTATGAAAAAACCAAAGATGAGGTAATCGGTTTAATGAGGTCTATTCGTAAAGTCCGGCCTGAAGAGGATAATGATTTTGAAATTGTTACAAACACGGAAATGATAGAGCAATTTTCAGGCTTTACCAGTGGGATAAAATTATTTGCCTTATTTGTAAGCGTAATTGCTTTGGTTGTTGCTGGAATTGGAATCATGAACATTATGTTGGTCTCGGTTACCGAAAGGATAAAAGAGATTGGAATTCGCAAGGCAATAGGCGCAACAAAAAATGATATTTTAACACAATTCCTAATGGAAGCTATTTTCTTGAGTCAATTTGGAGGAATTGTGGGCATTATTATGGGTGTATCAGGTGGCAATATCGTTTCTTTCTTGTTCAAGATACCAGCCGTCATACCTTTTGATTGGGCTTTGATTGGGTTAGTGGTTTGCTCTGTTATTGGTATTGGATTTGGTATTTATCCCGCATGGAGAGCAGCGCAATTGGACCCAATAGAATCTCTTAGGTTTGAATAATTAAACAAATTGTCTTTGGTTCATTCTGTCCTTGTATCGCCTATGCAATTAAATTTCAATGTAGTCATTATGTCGTTTATCGATAAAATATTTTCCTTGATCATTCTTTTAAGAAAAAGCAAGTGGTTGTATGGATATCCCCGAGAGAACATTTAATATAATGAATGATGGAATCATAATAGCATGAATATTGGTGTCGTTCCAGCGCGTTTGGCCTCTACTCGTCTGCCTAGAAAGATATTAGCAGACCTAAATGGTAAACCTATGATCGCTCATGTAATGGAAAGGTCCATGCAGGCCAAGAATTTAGAAAAGGTTATCCTAGCAATTGACTCTGAGGAGACCCTAGATGCACTAGGTCAATTTGATTTTGAAATGGTGATGACATCTCCAGACCATATTTCTGGCACAGATCGAATAGCTGAGGTTGTCAAAGAAATACCAGAGGCTGAGATCATTATCAATATCCAAGGAGACGAGCCCTTAATTGAGCCAGATGTAATAGACTCTCTTGTGGATTCATTTGAGGATGACGAGGTTAATATCTCTACAGTGGTCAGTTCTAAGCTAACTGTTAGTGACCTTTTGAATCCTAATGTGGTAAAGGCAATTGTTGATGAAAATAAAGATGCAATCGAATTCAAACGAAATATCTTTGACCTTGAGATTGGAGGTGTATATAGACATATCGGCCTCTATGGATTCAGGCGAGATTCATTATTTCATTTTACAAGCCTAGGCCCGTCTGTCAGAGAGACGGATTCAAAGTTGGAACAATTGAGGGCGTTGGATCATGGAATATCCATACGTGCTGCAGTAACGAGATATGATAGTTTTTCAGTGGATACTCAAAGTGACTTGGATAAAGTAACTCGGATAATGGAAACGACTGGTGTAGCTTTGGATGAGGATATTGAAAATGAAAAAAACTAGAGATATTAAATATATTTTTGTCCTAGGTGGAGTGATGTCAGGGTTGGGAAAAGGAATAGCCGCATCCTCAATAGGCTATCTACTTAAACAGGCAGGTGTCAAGGTCACTATTCTTAAGTTAGATCCATACTTAAATATCGATCCAGGTACAATGAATCCCTACCAACATGGTGAGGTATTTGTTCTAGATGATGGCTCTGAGACCGATCTTGATCTAGGTCATTATGAGCGATTCATTGATGTTGATATGACAAAGAATAACAATGCAACATCAGGTCAAATATATAGCACCGTCCTAGACCGAGAAAGAAAAGGAGAGTATCTGGGTGAGACGGTGCAGGTCATACCACATATTACAGATGAGATCAAGAATCGTATAAAAGCTCTTAACTCTCCAAGAAAAAAATATGATGTCGTCATATGCGAGGTAGGAGGTACAGTAGGAGATATTGAGAGCTTGCCTTTTATGGAGGCGATCAGGCAATTGTCCCTAGAGGTTGGATATCATAATCATATGATAGTACATGTCACACTGCTTCCATTTGTAAAAGCAAGTGGTGAATTAAAATCAAAGCCTACACAACATTCAGTAATGAAACTTCGCGAGATTGGACTCGCTCCAGATATGATACTATGTAGATCGGAGCATCCAATCGAACAATCCGTTAGGGATAAGATCGCACTTTTTTGTAATGTTAGACCAGACCATGTTATAGAGGGGCGAGATGTGCCTAGCATCTATGAGGTTCCTCTAGCCATGCATGAACAAAATGCAGGGCAATTGATCAATGAACGATTAAAGATTGAAAAAACTCCGAGATTGAATGATTTAAAAAGGTTTATTCATCATTATAAAAATCCTCAGCATGAGATCACAATTGCGATGTGTGGAAAGTATACCGAACTCATTGATTCATATAAGAGCGTTATGGAGTCCTTCGTACATGCTGGTGTAGAAAATAATGCAAGGGTAAACGTAAAGTGGGTTCAGACAGAAAAGATCAAAGGCCCAGGGGCTGCTCACTCCGCTTTTTCAGATGTTCAAGGGATTTTGCTCTTACCTGGATTTGGCTTTCGTGGCGGAGAGGGGAAGATTCTTGCATCAAAATATGCGCGCGAGAATAGAGTACCTTTTTTGGGAATATGTTTGGGACTTCAATGCGCGGTTATTGATTTTGCAAGAAATGTATGTGGCTTGGATGGTGCAAATTCTACTGAATTTGATAAGAAGACCAGATATCCTGTCATTGATCTCATGGAATCTCAAAGAGCCATTAAAATTAAAGGTGGTACAATGCGTCTTGGTGCATATGACTGTGATTTGCAGGTCGGGACAAAGACCTTTGCAGCATATCGTAGAAAGAAGATTTCTGAAAGACACCGTCATAGGTATGAGGTTAACAATAGATATAGAAAAAAATTAGAGGACAATGGTCTAGTATTCTCAGGTGTAAATAAAGATCTTGGAGTTGTTGAGGCGATAGAGATAAAAGATCACCCGTGGTTTGTTGCAGGTCAATTTCATCCAGAATTAAAAAGCCGAGTAAATAGAGCACACCCACTCTTTAGAGAATTTATCAGAGCGTCAATCAAGGATTTAAAATGAAGACAGTTTCTATAAAAGATGTTTCATTTGGTCAAGATGATCTGGGCTTTATTGCTGGTCCATGCGTCATAGAAAGTAATGACCATGCGCTGAAGATGGCTGATGCAATAAAGGAGATCGCTGATCGTGTTGATATAAGATTGATCTTTAAAAGTTCATTTGATAAGGCCAATCGGTCATCAATTTCTTCTTTTAGAGGTCTAGGGATGGAGGAAGGTTTAAAAATTCTTGAAAAAATAAGGTCAGAAATAGGTGTTCCTGTTTTAACAGATATTCATTTACCTGAACAAGCCACACCTGTGTCAGAGGTTGTTGACGTGATCCAGATCCCGGCCTTCTTATGTAGACAGACAGATCTTTTAATTTCTGCTGCTGAGACAACAAAACCCATCAATGTAAAAAAAGGACAATTTCTAGCACCTTGGGATATGGAGAATGTGGTGGCAAAACTAAAAGAACACGGGTGTGATGAGATCTTGCTCACAGATCGAGGGACACAGTTTGGGTATAATAACCTTGTTGCAGATATGAGGTCCATACCGATAATGCAAGAACTTGGTTATCCTGTTGTCTTTGATGCCACTCATAGTGCTCAACTACCAGGAGGCGATGGGAAAACCACTGGCGGTATGCGATCCATGATCCCAACATTGGCCAGATCTGCGGTTGCAGCAGGCTGCAATGGAATATTTATGGAAGTCCATGATAATATCAATGATGCAATGTCAGACGCTTCAACACAGTGGCCTCTTGATGAATTAGAGTCAGTTCTTATGTCATTAAGAAGGATAAGGGATACAGTGCTTTGAAATTAGATATAAAAAAAATAAAGATGTTGATCTCTGATGTAGATGGTGTATGGACTGATGGAAGCTTTTATAAGGGCACTGATAATATTGAACTAAAAAAGTTTTCGGTTTTTGATGGTGTTGGAGTTGCCATGGCTAGAGCTGCAGCGATAAAGATAGCCTTGATCTCAGGTAGATATTCTTCTGCAACAGAGCATAGGGCAAGGGAACTGGACATAGAGGATATTTATAATGGTTCCTTGAATAAGTTACCCGCATACGAAGAACTAAAATCAAAATATGACCTTGAGGATTCAAATATCGCATATCTTGGTGATGACATCATTGATATTCCTGTTATGAATGAGGTTGCATTACCCATTGCTGTTGCAAATGCGACCCCAGATGTAAAGAAGGTAGCCGTACATGTAACAGAACTATCAGGTGGAGAAGGTGCCTTCCGTGAAGCTGTCTCTTGGATCATTTCAGAACAAGGACGGACCGAAGAAGTTTTTCAGATCATGAAAGAACGTATTATCAGTAGTTGATATTGTGAGCTGGACATTTATTTTGGCAATGATCTTATTATCATCCTGTACCAAGGAATCCGTTGAAGAGCTTCCTTCAAAAGAAGGGATGCCAGACCAAGAAAGTTGGGGAGTCAACATTATATTGACAGACCAAGGCATGATCAGGGCAAAGGTAAGATCAGGCCATCTTGAAAAATATAATGAAAAGGAATTCATTATGTTAGACAGCAGTGTTACTGTAGATTTTTTTGATTCTTATGAGCAGCATACTTCTGTACTGACCTCTAATAAGGCTGAGGTGAACCAGAGTTCAAATGATATGAAAGCGATTGGCAATGTTGTGGCAGTGTCAGATAGTGGTATCTCTCTTTATTCAGAAACTTTGATTTGGGAGTCAAATGATGAAAAGCTTCGTACTAAAGACAGCATAATGATCACAACTCTTGAAAAAGACACATTGTATGGTGTTGGATTTGAATCTGATTCTGATCTGAAAAATTGGAAGATCATCAATCCGTCTGGAGTAACTGGACGAGATTTAAAATGAGGATCAGATATAGTACACTGAAGGCAGAAGGCCTGCACAAACAATATGGTAAACGAATGGTGGTCAAGCAGGTTGATGTTTCTTTGGAACGTGGAGAGATCGTTGGTCTACTTGGTCCAAATGGTGCCGGGAAGACCACAACCTTTTATATGATAACGGGCATGATAAAGCCCACTTTTGGAAATATATTCTTAGATGATTTTGATATCACAAATGATGCTATGTATAAAAGAGCGCGTAGGGGAATAGGCTACTTGGCTCAAGAACCATCAATATTTGGTAAGTTAACTGTTGAAGATAATTTAAAATTAGTCCTAGAAATGCGTAAAGATCTCACAACAAAGGAGCAACAAGACAAAATGGGATCACTATTGGATGACCTATCTGTGTCTCATTTATCTAAAAGTAAGGGGAACACTCTTTCAGGAGGTGAGCGTCGCAGGGTCGAGATCGCTAGATGTTTATGCATGGACCCAGATTTTATCCTTTTAGACGAGCCATTTGCTGGCGTCGATCCAATAGCGGTTGAAGAGATACAGGGGATTGTCCATTCCTTGAAAAAGAAAGAAATTGGAGTCCTTATCACTGACCATAATGTTAGAGAGACGCTATCCATCACAGATCGTTCATACTTATTATTTGATGGTCAGATCTTAAAATCAGGAACTTCTGAGTTCTTGGCGAATGATGAAGAGGCAAGGCGTTTGTATCTTGGTGAAAAATTCAGGCTTGATTAATGGCGACAACACTAAAACAGATTCAGTCACAAAAACAAAAACTTGCCCCTAGGCAAGTTCTACAAGCGCGTCTACTACAGTTAAATACGTTGAACCTAGAGCAGGCTATCATTGCGGAATTAGAGAAAAATCCTCTTTTGGAGCAGGTAGAGCCTGAGGAAAACCAGGAAACTGAAGAAAAAGATGATACCCCGATCGATGATATAGATGTTTCAATGGAGGATATGTATAGTGATGAATCAACATATTATTTATCTGAGCAAAAAAATGAAATGCCATTGCCCGATAGGCATACTCTGTTGGAAGATTTGATTGAACAACTTAAGGACCTGGATATAAACGACCACGATAGAGAGATAGCAGAGGAGATTCTTTGGAACACAAATGAAAAAGGATATTTGGATACGGACCTGATCCTTATTGCTGATCGTTTTGAATTATTGGAGGAGGAATTAGAGCCTATTCTCTATAAGGTTCAAAGGCTTGATCCCAAGGGAATTGGCTCTAGAAATCTAGAAGAATGTTTAATGATACAATTAGAGGATGAGCCAGCCTCGTTATCTCACAGAATAGTCAATAAGCATTTTGATGATTTTATGCATAAGCGTTATGAAAAGATCCTAGAAAAACTAGATTGCACGAAAGAGGAATTACATGATGCAGTTGACCATATCGCTCATCTAAGCCCGCGTCCAGGAGAGGGCTATCTTGATAGATTCCAAACGGTTTTACCTGATGTGATCGTAAGGGAAGATGGAGAGGATTGGGTCATTACAACAAACGATGGTGGAATACCAGAGATCAGGATCAGCCAAGCATATGAATCTCAAATGAAGAATAACTCCCTTAAGAAAGATGCAAAAAGATTTATTAAAGATAAAATGGATCTGGCCAATTGGTTTATCGAGGCGATTCACCAACGAAGGTTGACCATGGTGAATGTAATGAGATCTATCATCCATTTTCAGCCAGAGTGGTTTGCGGGGAATATGGATTATCTACGTCCACTAAAACTTCAAGATGTTGCTGATATGATCAAGATGGATATTTCAACGATCAGTCGTTCCACAAGAGGCAAATACGCGGATACTCCATATGGTATTTTTGAGTTAAAACATTATTTTACAGATTCAATAGAATTAAAAGATGGTAGAAATTTGGGAACATTTGTGATCAAGAGAGCTTTAGAAAGAATAATACAGAATGAAGATAAACAATCACCCCTTAGTGATGATGTGCTTGTTGATAAATTGAATTTGGAAGGATACACACTAGCAAGAAGAACAATAGCAAAGTACCGTGATCAAATGGGATATCCTGTAGCAAGACTAAGAAAAGAAATATAAAGGAGTAATTATGGCAACTCGTCGAATAATAGTTGGGGATCAAGAAGTTGAGATCCCTGATTTTAATTTTAAGATAACACCTGTTCTTATTGGCCTTTTAGTCGTTTGGCTATTGACTGGTGTCTATATTGTTGGTCCTGATGAGGTGGGCATTATTCGTACCTTTGGTGAACATACAAGGGTCACGCAGTCTGGGTTGAATTGGAAATTCCCTTCACCAATTGAGACAGCGAACACACCAAAGGTAACGGAGGTCAAGAGAATAGAGATTGGATTTCGTAGCTTAAAAAATGGTCAATACAGGACTGTTGAAAAAGAGAGTTTGATGCTCACAGGCGATGAAAATATTGTGGATGCTGAAATGATCGTGCAATACAAGATAAAGGACCCCGTATCATATCTATTTAAAATCGTTCAACCCGAATTAACGGTTCGTGAGGCAGCTGAGGCTAGCTTGAGAACCGTTGTTGGTAGAAATAGGATTGACGAGACCCTTACGACAGGGAAGTTCACGATTCAAGAGGAGACAAAGCTTCAATTACAGTCCATTCTAGATAACTATGAATCTGGTATCCACGTTGTTGCAGTTCAATTACAAGATGTTTCACCACCAAAAGAAGTAATTGGAGCGTTCAAGGATGTTGCATCAGCAAAGGAAGATAAGAATAGAATGATCAACCAGGCTGAGGGATATAGAAATGATGTTATTCCAAAGGCCAGGGGAGAGGCTGAGGCTATGATAAGGGATGCAGAGGGTTTTAAAGAATCAAGGATCAAGCGTGCTGAAGGCGATGCTGCTAAATTCACAACTATCCTTAAAGAATACAAAAAGGCCAAGAGCATTACTGAAAAAAGACTCTACCTCGAGACCATGGAAAAAGTGCTTCCTGGCATAGAAAAAATAATCATACCAGACAAAGATAGTGGGAATATGCTTAATCTTTTGAACTTAAATCCTAATCAAATAAAAGGAGGGCAGAAATAATGAAAAAATTATCACTCATAATAATTGGTCTTGTTGTCCTCTTTGCTATATCAACTATCATAATAGTTGATGAGACAGAACAAATGGTCATTTTACAGTTTGGGAAACCTGTCCGTACCTTAAAAGACCCTGGCCTAAACTGGAAGCTACCAGCACCCTTTCAAACATCAAATTCATTTGAGAAAAGACTTTTGGAATATGATGTTCCTCCAGAGGAAATATTAAGTAGAGACAAAAAATCCCTCATAATTGATAATTATGTCAGATGGAAGATAGTTGACCCGTTACTATTTCTGCAAACTGTAAGAGCCGTCCCAACTGCTAAGACACGCTTGGATGACATTGTCTATTCCGAATTAAGGCAGGAGCTGGGGACGCATGACATGGATGAGATCATAACCGAGACCAGGGAATTGATCATGAGTAAAGTAACAACTGCCAGTAATGAAGAAACGAGTAAATATGGCATTGAAGTCGTTGATGTTCGTATCAGAAGAGTGGACCTACCCCAAGAGAACGAGGCATCTATCTATGCGAGAATGGAAGCAGAGCGAAAACGACAGGCTAATAAATTCAGATCCGAAGGAGAGGAAGAGGCTCAGAAGATCAGAGCAGCTACAGATAGAGATAAAACCGTTATCTTGGCAGATGCCTATAAAACCGCACAAGAAATTCGTGGAGAGGGAGAGGCCAAGGCCCTGGATATTTATGCCTCTTCATATTCAAAATCACCGGATTTCTATGAATTTATTCGCACCTTGGAAACCTATGAGAAGGTCATCGATAAAAAAACAACATTAGTTCTGCCTGGTGACTCAAAACTATTAAAACAGTTAACTCAATAATAGGCCATGATGAAGAAAATACGTTCAACCACCATAATAGGAGTGCGCCATAAGGGCAGGGTCGCCATGGCCGGAGATGGCCAGGTCACTTTTGGTGACATGGCATTCAAGCAAAAAGCTATTAAGGTACGTGAATTCAAAGTGGCTCAACATAAGGTTTTGGGAGGTTTTGCAGGCGCGGCAGCAGATGCACTTACACTATTTGAAAAATTTGAACAAAAACTCGAGCAGTATGAAGGAGACCTGACAAGGGCGACGGTTGAGCTTGCTAAAGACTGGCGTTTGGATAAGATGCTACGTCACCTTGATGCAATGTTAGTGGTCATGAATGATAAAAAAAGTTTTATCATCGCAGGTGATGGGAATATCATAGAACCAGATGGCCAAGTTGTGGCAATTGGCTCTGGTGGAGGTTTTGCACAAGCAGCAGCCACAGCGCTATTGTCCCAAACAAAATTATCTGCAAAAAAGGTTGCCTCTGAATCGCTCAAGATAGCGGCGGATCTATGTATCTATACCAATGATTCGATCTCTGTGTTGGAGATCTGATGAAACAAATGACCCCAAGGCAAATTGTTAAAGAACTCGATCGTTATATAATCGGGCAGACAAATGCAAAAAAGACCGTCGCCATTGCATTGAGAAATCGTTGGCGAAGGCAGCAGGTTGAAGGAAAGTTGAAAGATGAGATCATGCCGAACAATATTATAATGATCGGCTCTACCGGAGTTGGAAAGACCGAGATCGCAAGAAGGCTTGCCGCGCTTGCCAATGCGCCATTTATAAAAGTGGAAGCAAGCAAATTCACTGAGGTTGGATATGTAGGTAGAGATGTCGAATCCATTGTTAGGGACCTAATGGACACAGCAGTGGCTCTGGTCGAACGTGAAAAATATGATGAGGTGCTCGAATTGGCAGAACATCTTGCTAATGAGAGAATACTAGATATCCTTTATCCAGATGATAAAAAGAGCGATTCCAAGCAGGACAAGGCTCTGATAGAGCGCCACAGCAGGACCAGAGACAGGATTCGAAAAAAACTAGAGAAAGGTGAATTCGAAGAAAAAATCATCGAAGTTGAAGTATCTGATGAGCCTACAATAGGCATGCAGGTTTTTGGGCCTATGGGAATGGAAGACATAGGTATGAATATCAAGGATATGATATCAGGATCATTACCAAAAAATAAAAGGTCAAAAAAGATGAAGGTCGTTGAGGCGCGTGAGGTGCTTACCGATAATGAGGCGTTGAAATTAATTGATCAAGATGAGGTAATTCGTTCAGCTAAGGAACGCACAGAGAATAATGGGATTGTATTTTTAGATGAGATCGATAAGGTCGTGGGGAATAATGGAGGAGCTGGACCAGATGTAAGCCGTGAAGGTGTCCAGAGAGACCTTCTTCCAATTGTAGAGGGTAGCAATGTAAATACAAAGTATGGTGTTATTGCAACCGATCACATACTATTTATAGCCGCTGGTGCATTTCATGTCAGTGCTCCGTCTGATATGATTCCTGAGCTACAGGGGCGATTCCCGATAAGGGTTGAACTTGATAAATTAAGTACGGATGATTTTGTCAAGATCCTTACCCATCCTCGATCTGCATTGATCAAACAGTATACGGCCCTTCTCAGTGCAGAAAATGTAGAATTGGAATTCAATAATGCTGCGATTCGCGCAGTTGCCAAGATTGCATCTGAAGTAAATTCAAATATGGAGAACATAGGGGCTCGTCGCTTACACACCATAATGACTACCTTACTTGAAAAACCGTTATTTGAACAACCAAAAAGAGGAGATAAAAAGATCAAGATCACTGCCAAGATAGTCAAGGAGTCATTGGACGGTATCTTAGAGGATCCCGATCTAAGTCGCTACATACTATAAAGGGGAAAAATGCCTAAACATTTTTTACATATTTCAGATTATGATGCAGATGATATTTGGGAGATTCTTCATCTAGCTAAAGAATTAAAAACAAAATTTCATGGTAAAGACAACTATAAGCCATTTCAAGATAGGTCTCTTGCAATGATATTTGCCAAGCCTTCCGCACGTACTCGAGTGTCTTTTGAGACAGGGTTTGAATGGATGGGAGGACATGCTCTTTTTTTAGGACCTAATGATATTGGAATAGGCAAGCGAGAGGCGATAAAAGATATATCTAGATTATTTAGTCGATATAATGATGTTATCATGGCAAGACTATTTGATCATCAACATATTATTGAATTAGCGCAATACGCGGATATCCCTGTCATCAATGGGCTCACAGATTACAATCATCCTTGTCAGATCATAGCTGACATATTGACTGTTTGGGAACATCGAGGGAATCTAGAAGATCTAAAGATCGCCTATCTAGGTGATGGAAATAACATTGTCCATTCATGGTTACAATTGGCAACAAAATTTCCAATGCATTTTGTTTGTTCTGGCCCAAAGGGATATGAACCGGATATGGAAACGGTCCAAATGGTTGAAGATGGTGGTTTGTCATCCTATGAATTATCCCATGAGCCTTTTTCAGCAGTCAAAGATGCTGATGTTATCTATACGGATGTATGGGCGTCTATGGGGCAAAAAGAAGAAGCCGAGGAGAGAGAAAGAATTTTTGAACCATTCCAGGTAAATGGGGCTCTATTAAATAGCACGGGGAAGGAGACCCTTTTTATGCACTGCCTTCCGGCAGAAAGAGGAAGAGAGGTCACTGATGAGGTAATGGAGTCAAAAAATTCGATTGTTTTTGACCAGGCTGAGAATAGAATGCATGCTCAAAATGCAATTATGGTGTATCTTGCAGGCCATTCATCTTGATCTGAGAATCCATAAAAGAAAAAGATCTCATCATCGCTGACCCTATGATGCTAGCCACTTTACCTTTATTTTTTCATCAAAATCAAATTGTATTCTTTTGTGACCTTTGTGATCAAGGTGCAACCAGTCTAGTCTATTTATAGTTATTTTCACTCTACAAAACCTAGAATATCCAAGCAGATCGTCACTCTCATCAATTTCTTGCGCAGATTTATTTATAATATTGGGTTTATATTCAGCGATGACCTCTGATGGAGCATACGGCCCCATATAACAGAGTTTGCTTTCAGGTCTCATAGACCCCCAAACCGCTTTGGTCGTTCTACCATCTTCTTCAATGCTGCCTATACCGTGCATCCTTAGCTGAATGCGTCTTGAACGATCATAGAATAGTGTACAAATATCCTTATTGTCCTTGATATCCAATAGTTTTTCACTTCTTTTATCAGTATGAAACCAAATAGAGGGATCATCTTCATTGAAGAAACGTAAGATCATAGTTCTTGATTCAGGACCATTATTTCGAATAGTTGATAGCACGAATGAGTGAAAATCATGGTGTGCTGTTCTTATTCCCTCTCTAATATTCTCCCATTCATTTTTTAGGATATTTAATGGGTCTAACATTTATTCTTTTTCATCTCCTATTTATATCTCTTCTGGCACTTGGTACATACATATGTTCCTCTTCCTGCAACCTTTAACTTTATTACCTTAAGATCACATTTAAAACATGATCTTTCATTTCTACCATAGACGTTTAGATCATTTGCATATTCTCCGGATCTGCCATTGACCGAGAAATCAATGATCGTTGTCCCCTTTTTTACTATAGCATCATTAAGGATGGATTGAATGTTTCTATGAAGCATGCTAACCTTTTTTTGTGGTATTGAACTTGAGTTTGAATTTGGATGGATACCGCTTTTCCAAAGACTCTCATCAACATATATATTACCAAGACCAGACAGGAATGATTGGTCAAGTAATAGGGCCTTGATATTTCTATTTCTTCTTTTTATCATATTTTTGAATAATTCGACCGTAAAATTCTTATCAAGAGGTTCTGGCCCATGCCTTGAATCAATTATCTTCATATCATCATATAAATAGATTCTGCCAAATTTTCTGACATCTTCAAAGATGAGAGATCCCTTATCCTCAAACTCTAGGACCGCTGTTGCATATTTTGGATCAATTTTCTTTTCTGAAACATAAAGCTTACCCGTCATTCTGAGGTGTATGGCAATAATGTGATCCATTAGTTTTATAATGATAAATTTTGCTCTGCGATAGACATCAATTATTTGATTATTTGGTTTGATCCTATCAATATCTTCAACATTGAAATTGTGTAATGTTTTTTCCCATATCGGTCTTATGGTGGTTAACCGTTTTCCAATGATCATTGGTCGAATGTGATTTACAACGGTCTGCACTTCAGGTAATTCAGGCATGGTTTGTTTTTGCCAAGAGGTTATTCTTCCCTTTCCACAGATTGATGACAGATACAGTCCCTAGGAGCGCACAGAGGTAGTGTGCAGAGGTAAAGATGACCGCGCTCTTTATTGTAAGATTTTCTATGAGCCAACCTGTAATAAGGGCACTTAGAATTACCATTGTACGAGTATAGACACCAAAGATGGTCTGTACTCTGCCCATGATATTGTTTGGGATATTTTCCATGAAAATTGTTCTGATTATAATTCGAGCAGAGTTATTGTAGAGTCCCATAAATGAAAATGCAATGGCGGCCAAGTAAATGGTTGGCATCATCGGGGCAATCAGACACATTGATCCTGCTATGAGATAACAAAGGATCAAGTATCGTCCCTTTCCCATTTTTTGAGAAAAATAGCCAACCAAAATGGTAGAAAAAAGTGCTCCCAATCCATATAGACCATCTAGCAGACCATATCCCCATGTTCCTTTAAAAAAAATATCCTTTGATATTGTAATTGTCAAGACAGATAGTGCGCCCCATATGGCAACATCAGATAATATGGTAGTAAGACCCAGTGTCAAAATATTCAACTTTCTTTGAAGGAAAGAGAAACCTTTCCCCATGGATTTGAACATATTTTCATTATCAACCTTCTTATCTTTATGGGAAAATGGAGCTAGTCCAATTAATATGCCTGAGACCAAGTATGTAGCTACATTGATCCATAGGGCGACCAATGGGTCAAATATATGGACAATGAAACCTCCTAAACCTGCGCCCAATATTGAGCCTACCTGGTAGCTGGCCGACAGCAATTTATTTGCATCAAAATATTCTTCTTTCGTCACGATCTCTTGGACAAAGGCTTGTGCTGTTGGCCAGAACAGTGAGTTACCTAGTCCCATGAAAATGACCACAGGATACAATATCCATAATTGGAAATCATAGCGATACAGTATGATCAAAAATGAGATCACAACTACCATTCGAAAAAGATCAAGATAGACCAATAGCCATTTTCTATTTACCCTATCGATCACCACTCCAGCAAATAGAGCCAGCGCCAGACCTGGCGCGGTAGCAGTGGCCATGATCTTACCCAGTGCATATTCAGACCCTGTTTTTTCAAGGACCATCCAACTGATCGCAATAAGATTGAAACCAAATCCGACCAGAGACATGATGTTGCCTGAAAAGAATAATAAAAATGTGCGATTCTTTAATAGCTTTGTCATTGGATATCTATTTGATAAGAGAGACCATATATGATGTAAAATATTGTTGCCCCATTAATCAATAATACAGGTGCTACTTTAATCTGTTTACCAAGTTTCATTTATTATTTATTTATACGTTAAGGTTGTGATTCAAATTGAATCTTATATCAATCCATATATTACTGATTTCATTATATCCAAGTTTGGATTGAAAAGAATAAATATTTAATCTTGTACAAAGGCATACGAAAAAATATTGATATTAAAAGACACGGCCATACAAATTGATCAAATCTAAAATGCTAGAACTCCCACTTTTTCCACTCGATCTGATTTTATTGCCGTACGAGTATTTGCCACTTCATATCTTTGAGCCAAGATATAAGAAGATGATAAAGAATGCTATTGATAGTGACAATCCATTTGGGATCATACTAAGCCAAGGTGATGATGTTTTTTCTAAGGGAGTGAGGGTCAATGTCACTGAAGTTTTCAGAGAATATAAGAATGGTGAATATGATATTTTGGTCAAGGGTCAAGAACTCTTTAATGTGGTCAGCACAAAATTGGATGGTGACACAGTTGTTGGGGAAATTGAATATATCCCTATTGAAGCAGGTTTAGAAGGTTCACATTTTCAAGACTTTCAAGATTCTTATTTGAAGGTCTTATTGAAATTTGGTGTTGATAAAGATCTAAATATTCATATGAACAAAAAGATATCATTTGAATTTTTGCAAGGTCTCCAATTGCCTCTAGCTCTGAAAAAGGAGCTCATCAATATCAATGATGAAACTGAGCGACTTATATTCATCAATAATATTTTTAATGACATTTTGAATGCTAACACTGAATATTCTAACGGAGATATGCCAGAGGCCTAGTCTGGATACTATCAGAAAATTTGTCTCTTGATTCGGTATTATTTGTAATATTACTGCGATATGAAGGTTTATTTGATTTGGCTATCTGGTGTCATCCTATGGAATTTTGGATTGCCAAATGTTCAGCCCCTTGCTGATGTGATCGCAGCGGTTGTTCTTTCTATCATGAGTCAATATCTAAAGCATTCCTTAAAAATAAATTGATTATAATTGAGCATAATGAATAAGCATAAAAACTATTGGGAAGAGAATATCTCCCTTATAATAAAATGTCTTACTATCTGGTTCATCTCATCCTATGGCTTTAGCATTATTTTGGTTGACCAGTTGAATACCATAAGGCTTGGTGGATACAAGCTAGGATTTTGGTTCGCACAACAAGGCTCTATATATGTTTTTGTGATCCTTATATTTTATTATGCATTTAAGATGGGTGAGATCGATGAGGAATACGGCAGGAATGATTCGTAGAACCAATTAATCAGACCATGGAACTTCAAACACTTACTTTCTTGATCGTTGGATTGACGTTTGCTATTTACATAGGAATAGCATTCTGGGCAAGGGCGAGCAGTACAGACGAGTTCTACGTAGCAGGAGGCGATATACACCCAGTTGCGAATGGTATGGCGACTGCTGCTGACTGGATGTCTGCAGCCTCATTTATCTCGATGGCGGGTTTGATCGCTTTCTTTGGATATGGTGGTTCTGTCTTTCTCATGGGGTGGACAGGAGGGTATGTGTTGTTAGCCTTGCTTCTAGCTCCATACCTAAGGAAGCATGGATCATTTACCGTACCAGGTTTTATCAGTGATCGTTATTATTCAAAGACCGCAAGGGTCGTTGCCGTTGCCTGTCTTATTATTGCCTCCGTCACATATGTCATTGGGCAGATGAAGGGAATTGGTGTTGCATTCTCTAGATTTTTAGAGGTTGATTATGATCAAGGACTCATGATCGGGATGGTGATCGTTTTTATCTATGCTGTAATGGGCGGGATGAAGGGAATCACCTACACACAGATCGCTCAGTATGTGATAATGATCATTGCATATACCATACCCGCAATTTTTATTTCGTTCATGCTCACAGGAAATCCAATACCTCAAATTGGGCTTGGTGGGACAATGGAGGATGGAACGTTCCTTCTGGATAAATTGGACCAGATCATGACAGAACTTGGGTTTAAGGAATATACCACTAATAAGCGTTTGAGTTTATTGAACATGTTCTTTTATACACTCTCATTGATGATAGGTACAGCTGGGCTACCACATGTCATAATGCGTTTTTTCACTGTCCCATCTGTCAAGGCAGCAAGATCATCTGCCGGATGGGCCCTTGTATTCATAGCCATTTTATATACCACTGCACCCGCAGTTGCAGCAATGGCGAGATTAAATCTTATGGCTACCATAGATAGACCAGAGCAGGAGAACAATCTGGCATATGTTGATAGGCCCTCATGGTTCAGTAATTGGGAAAAGACAGGATTGTTGAAATTCGAGGATAAGAATAACGATGGTCTGATTCAGTATACAGGAAGTGACGACAATGAGATGGTAAAAGTAGATAGGGATATCATGGTTCTGGCGAACCCTGAGATCGCTGGTCTTCCTAACTGGGTAATAGCCTTGGTTGCTGCAGGGGGACTTGCTGCTGCACTCTCCACTGCTGCAGGTCTATTACTTGCTATATCATCGTCCATCTCTCGTGATCTATTAAAAGGTGTTTTCAGGCCTGACATATCAGAAAAGGAAGAACTGATGGCAAGTCGAGTTGCCATGGCAGTGTCCATTGCAGTAGCAGGTTATTTTGGATTCAATCCACCAGACTTTGCTGCCGGAACCGTTGCGCTGGCCTTTGGCCTGGCTGCATCATCGATCTTTCCTGCATTGATGATGGGCATCTTCTCAAATAAGATGAACAAGGAAGGTGCAATCGCGGGAATGTTGGCAGGCATAGGGATAACCCTATTATATGTCTTCCAGCATAAAGGCATAATGTTCATACAATCAACATCCTTCTTAGGTGGGATGGAGCCTAACTGGTTCTTTGGTATTGAGCCCAACGCATTTGGAGCGATCGGGGCAGTGGTGAACTTTATTGTTGCGTACTTTGTTTCTAAAAGATATGCTGATGTACCATCAGAGGTAAGGGATATGATCGAAAGTATTCGACGTCCTTAGGATCAATAATCCATATCCATTCCACCGCCTCCCATTCCACCTGAACGGCCAGAAAAGCTTCCCCTACTCCATTTCTTTTTTTGTTGCTTACCAAAATTATAGTTTAATACTATGGAAGTATTTCGTTTTTGTCTCTGGCGTTCTGCATACATATTTTGTGTATAGGTATCACCATTTATATCTGTGATATCGTATGATGTATCTATGATGAATTTTCCGGTGTCAAAAAGGTCATTTACTTTGAATGTAACTGACAAACGATTATTAAGAAATGATTTCTGGATTCCAAGATTAACACGATAATTACTTGGTATGGTCCCCGTTGTTATCTTCATTTTTCCTCTACCATTTCCAGATAATTCAATCCTAGCAATGGTCGGGATGTTCAATGTAAGTCGCCCACCAAATCCCATACCTCTTGAGTTTCCATTAAAGTCAGCTTCCCCTTTATCAGAATCAGAGATCGTAGAGTTCCAACCATATCCCCAGATCATGAGACTTGCCAGAGGCATGGGGCGATACATGATATTCCCGCTAAAGTTCATGCTCTCTGAGTTTTCAGCATTCCCAGAGGTCAAAACTTCATATGTGGTCGTATCAAATGAGAGAGTATCTCTGTCCCACCACATGATCACATCGTTGGTATTCTTATAGGATGTTGACATATTCAAATTCAATTTTCTTGAGTTGCTAGAAAATGATAACTCCATGACATCACTATATTCTGGCTTAAGATAAGGATTCCCATTTCTAAGCCTGCTAATGTCTTGGGTATTATTGGGGAATGGACTTAGTGTCCGTCTATTTGGTCTGTTTACTTTCTTGGAGTAACCAAATTGCATGCTCTGCCTTTCAGTTAACTTATATAACAAGAATACACTGGGGTAAATCTTGGTGTAGGGATTCATAAAAGGTGACCGAGATATTGCTTGGTCGAATATCTTTGTAATTATGTTTGTTGAATCATGCGAAGTAGTACAACACAGGGTTGCCGTTGTCTCAACCTGTTCAAACCTCGCTCCAAGTTTTAGGCCGAACCGGTCGGTCAAATCATATTTAGTAACAAGATAGGCAGCGTAGATATCTTCTTCATAGTCGTTTTTATAATCTTTGCTCAGATACTCTAGATCTTTCCCAAAATTTCTTAGTGAGACCTTCATGCCCGTTTCAATCCCCAACTTATCACCATATTCATTTTCATAGTCCATGGCTATTGTTATGTTAGTATTATCCTCTAATGCTTTGGTATCGCTACTGGCTCTATCCGGGCCATTCTGATATTCCATTACGCCATTTTCAAAGACGTCATCTATCTCATGAGAAAAACTTGCATAACTTTTTAGCAATTGTTCTTTGGAATCAAACTTGTTTTCATATGAAAGAACATGGTCAATATGATATCCATCATCATTTTCTTCCACCCGCATTACTACACTATCCATGTCTGGGTTGAGGGTATTTTTAACATAGTCAATTTCATTTTGTTCTAATTCTTTATGCTCTGATATGTCCAATGTATATCCAACTGTTTTGTTGGTTGAGGGATAATAATCCCCTCCAATTCTAAAGCCTAGATTATTCGGTGTACTTGTTCTGTGAGTCTCCTGCTCAAGATAGTCAGTTGTTCTATTGTTATTGAGATAATCATATTCAAATTCCCTTAGCCCATCGCCAACTCTATCCCCTGTACGGTAATTCATACTAGTAAATAGATTTAACTTATCCGTTCTATAATTTATATTACCATTTATGTTTTTTTGCTTGTATTGTCCTTGCATCGCTGAAACATTACCATTGAATCCGTCAAGTGCGCCACGTTTCATCACAATATTGATAATCCCTCCAACTCCATCTGGATCATATTTAGCAGATGGATTTGTGATGACCTCGACCTTTTCGATCATGGAAGCAGCTATGTTCTCGATCTCACCACGTCTGCCACTTCCTGTTCTCCCGCTTCTTTTCCCATCAACGAGAATGGTCACATTTGCGTCCCCTGCTATTGAAACCACACCATCAATGTCAACATCTACAGATGGAACCTTTCTCAGGACATCCGCACCAGTGCCACCAGATGATGACAAATCTCTTCCAACATTGAATATTTTTTTGTCAATAGTTTGGATGAATGTGCTCTCATCACCTACGACCTGAACTGCTTCCATGTTTACAGCTGATACGCTCAGTGTCACCTTCCCAATGTCTTGGCGGATACCTCCACCTTCTCCAGGATAGATATTTAATGGGCCTATCTCCTTCTTTTTATATCCAATGAACTCGATCACGGCCACATATTTTCCTAGAGGAATCTCTGTTATGTTAACTCTGCCATCTTTATCACTCAGCCCACCGGTTACAAGTTCATTGTGCTCTAGTTCGACCAGAGATATGGAGGCATACTCAATGGGCTTTAATGAAGTTGAATCAATTATAGATCCTTGAACAATTCCTATGGCCGGCATTGCAGGTCGATCTTTATGGTCCTTATGTGCAGAGAGATACTGCGAGTTGATCAATATGATCAACGACCAAAGTAAGCGCTGAAAATTTTTTTTCATTTTAAGGTTCCTCGGTATGGAATAGTGCAATGACTACGTTTTATTAGACTAATTTGTTCAAGAAAAGTTAAAATTAAATTAAAAGATCAGAATTAGTCAAAGACCGATCTAATATTCTCATCCACCTTTTTTCTTGTCATGAATATATACATTTCCTCAAGCTGATTCAGATATCCGATCACGCAGAGGATCGGAAATATCCTACCAGCAGTCTGAGGATATAATATGGCAATGATCATAAAAAAGAAAAGAGAGGCGGCAAAGGTCTTACCACCAATGGTATGAAAAACTGGTATCTCGCCAAATTTTATCTTACCAAGGACCATTTTTGTAAAAAATAATCCAATTAGAAGATAGACCAAGTTCCACCAGCCATTCACAACCTCAGGCGCAAAGCGATAGAGCCAAACAGTAATAAGTGGGTAGAAGACCATATCAGCCATAGTATCTAATTTTGCTCCTAGATGACTGGTCTGGTTCAAATATCTTGCAATTGTCCCGTCAAGTTTATCAGTGACCCCTATAAGAATGAACATCACAAGGAAAATAGAACGTGCTTGAGCCTCATCGTTTAAGAAGAAGCATGGGATTGCCATTGCCGGAATCAATATAAGTCGACTCACACTTAGCATGTTTGGGATGGTCTTTAACTGATCTAATGTAAAATTACTATTATCACTCATAAGCAAAAGATAGGATGAAAAATAGTATAATAGGAGTTAATTATGGTAGTGAGTATAGCCTACTGGCGTGTTCTTCAAATATTCTCATTATGTCATTTATCTTATTGGGATCATCCAAAAAGTGACCGACAAAGGCTTTATGGTCAAAAGGGAATTCGCCTATGTGACACCAGACTCCAGGCTCTATCTGACTGGAACTAGATAATAATCTCATTGGTTCAGGTCCATTTTTACCGGTAAAGGGTCTTTTCATTGAAATAGTATTAACAGTTCCATCATTTTTAAACCAATCTTCATTGGTCTTTTGTCCATTGCCCATGTCAACAATGGACCTGCCAATGAGCCACGACCAGGGATAGCTCATCATACTAATATATTCTGCGGGTTTGTGTCGACCTGTTGCTGTATCTAAAATACTTGCTACTGTACTGGATGAAAAATAGTATACATCAGGGTTAATTGTAAGTATGTCATTTAGCTCCCTTGCTCCCTTTATACTTGAATCCCATGCTATGCTATTCTTTGTATTCCATGCGGGGTGTTTTATCAGTCTAGTGATGTATTGGCGGATTGATTCATCCTCACTCTTTGAAAGGTTCCAGTGATCTAGATCAAAATCGTAATAATCAGTACTGATCAGATTGGCGATCGGCAGAAGATTATCTGTGAATGGCACTGCACCAATTACAATATCTGATAGCGTGGATCCATTATGCGGTGTGGACATTGTAGTGATCGATCTTATCCAATTTTTCATGGATGTTCCAAGAAGTTCACTATCATCCAATTCATCCGTATCTTCATTGGTGAGGGTAGAGTTTAATAGGTATAGCAACATTCGATTGGTCAATCCACCAAAACTGTAACCTATTAGATGGACAGGGTTTTCATCATCCCATTGAGGATATAGACCTTTATAGACCTTGCCCTTCGGCCTCTGTACTATATTATATTTTTTTGAATGATCATGACCATAATCAACCTGGCCGCCCTTGATCTGGTAAAAGGTTTCAATGGCACAGTCATAGGTTGATGACACAGGGCCCAAGGAAACAGAGTAGACGGTGTAGCCCTTATTGAGCAAGAATTGTTCTATGTCATTTTCCCCGCCCCAATAGTTCAGGTCGCCAACCTCTTCCTTGCCCCATCCAAGAAATCCGTGGACCAATATGATCGGATGAGCGTTTTTAGAGAAAAGAACACAACTGAGTAGTACATAGAATGTCAACGAACGAATCAAATCATGCCTCAGTATGATCGGTTTATAATAATAAGATCTTTCTCAAAAACAGAAAACTTGGCTATTGTTTTGGTCTTACGACAAGCCTGAAAATTGGATGTGTATCAGGCTTGACCAATGCATTGAGGACTTCAAACTCTAACTCAAATTTTCTTTTTTTAGTTATGGTCCTAACATCGATGATGGTACTGCCGTGTGGGGGTACAGTGATCAGATTGGTCGCATTATAGAAATCATAGTCACTCTGGTTTCTAAGTGTATATGGCGCATCAGAATTATTTGAGATGACCACATGGACAATGGTGGTATTGTTTATGTAACCAGCGGATTTAACTTTTAGACTACTATTCATCAATGGGAGCAGGAAGTCTGATTTTCCAATGAGCTTTTTATTGAACCAGACCACGGTCTGACCATTTTTTAATGCTTTTTTCAATGCATCTTCATTTTTTTCTCTGGCAAAGACAAGGGTCACCGGGCGGTGGCCTCCTGAAGGAATTCTATATTGCCAATCAATGATGTCATGTATGTCAGATGTCCCAAGAATGGTTAGATCATAGTCCAAGGCAAGTTGGAAAGCCTCATTTGAGTAGGTTGTATCATTTACGATCTCGATTCCTTCTAGAAGACCATTGTTGATCATTTCTATGTGAAGTTGATCAAGGGGGACACTGGCATCAGGAGACTGGCTTGCCCAATAAGGATGATTCCAAAAAATGAATGCATCTTGTTTACGAGCTTCCAGATATGATTCAATGGGGTCATCATTTATCAACTTATTCGCATCCTTGATAAATATGGCATTGGCATGGCCAGGAGGCATGTCTCGAGTTATCTCAGAACCATTAATGACCAATAGGCCAGACTTCCCTGCAAAACCCTTTGCAAGTTCATAAGATCGATTTCTATCAGGATGTGGTATGTCACTGACCCATGATAGATATTCTAAATGTTCAGTTGTGGCTATAACATCAAGTCCATCCTTATTTGCTTCCATGACCCGTATGTTTGGCCATACACTTCCATCTGAGAAGACAGTGTGCATGTGGAGATCACACACCAGTGTCTTAAATCCAGGCAGGTCAGGAAATTCTATTGCCCGACCATTATTCCCGCCATGTCCAAGGATAATTGATATAAATATGAGGTTTAATATTGATCTATTCATTTTGTTTCGTTCCAGTGAATGTCCATTGTATGGTATTGAGGTTTTTGGCCTTTTTCTATATGTACTGTCAACGTATATGATGCTGCCTGTCCTGGTTCGAGAGCAGTGTCAGCCACTACATTTGAATCATAGGCAATTCGACTTCCTTTTACAAAAACTGAGTCCATGCCAGTATTCTGAGTTGTCTGATCAAATAGATTACCGACCACTCTAACAAAATCAGCTCGTACCTGACCAATATTCTGTATTCTACCTGAGAAGATCTGCCTATCGGGATAATAATCGATGAATGGGTCACCCAGAAAGACAACCTTTGGTCCGGGCCTTTCCATTTCATTCATTCGAACGACCATCTCCTTTTTTAGCACCAGTGTTCCAATCTGCGTTCTTAGGGTTACCGTAGAATCTGATTCTTGCAAGAGCTCTCCAGATACAACTGTTCCATTTTGTAGTTCCACACGATGTTGACTCTCTGGGATCTTGATAAGATCTAAAATTTCTCGACTGACATTGGGCATCGTCTGACCTTTCTGATAACTTTTTACAACACTCTTTAGAGAATCAACCTCTGTCTCCAAGGCTTTTAGATTAGATTCGTATTCAAAGAATAGGTCATCAAATTTCAATTTTTGGTCATCTACCGTTTTTCTTTGCTGAGGTAAGAGGGTAAGGTTTGACTCCGTTGGAGTCTGGTCAACTGCCTGTGGTACTGGAGTGATCTCTTCAGGCTCAAATTCAAGTTTAAGGTCAATGTCTTTTCTGCTCAAGGAAAAGTCGATCTCAACTTCCCCCTCCTTTTTATGTTCTCCAATGATTCTATAGGTCCCGGCCTTCATCTTCTTGAATTTAAATTCCCCATCCTTATTGGTCTTTCCTGAATTTATTTTTTTACCAATCTCATCATATACTGTTAGCTTGACCTTTTTTACTCCTTCTCCATCTTTGCCTATTACAGTGCCAGTCACAGTGAATTTTGTTTTGGCCTTTCCTTCCTTATCGACAGCAAATACAAGACCAAGTAGCATGATGTAGGGTAATAGCCTAATCATGCTCCCTCTTTGAGAAATGTGCCTTGAAGGCCATGCGTCGAACGGATTCAGCATTCTTCTTTTCCTCACCCAATGCATATACCATGTTGATGATATTATCATAATAGATATAGTTTTTTTTATTCTCTAGCATGGGCAATAGGCCGTCTACCACGGAGGGATCATTAAAAGCAGCGAGATTGTCAATTGCCTTCTTTCTAATGTCAACGGGATAATCATCGCTATGGGCGATCTCAATGACAGCCTTTTTCACCTCAGGGTCATCAAATTCTCCAAGTGCCGCCAACATTGTATTCAGTAGACTATAATATTGTGTTTTGCCCATATTGTAGGTATTTAAAAGGGCCAGTACTAGATTCTCTTCCTTTACGCCCTTCATGGTGTTCAAGGCAAACTCCCTTACCTCCAAATTCGTATTGGGGTCTCCTAATAATTCTGCGAAGGCGATGGCAACATCATTTGGATTCTTTTTTCCTAGGATCTCTACGGCCTTATTACGAATCCCTATGTTTATTTTTGGGTCTCTGGCAACGGAGGTCAATACTGGTACCACCTGATCACTTCCAATAGCACCAAGTGTTTCTGTCAAAAGACGCTCCGTTCTTGACATATTGCTTTTCGCGACCTCATAGAGATCCAACAGAACAAGGATCTGGTCCTTGGTCCTGACTCGATTCAAACTTTTTACAAGGGCAATGTGAACCTCGTTTGTTCTTTTTTCCATTGTGCGCATCGATCTGACCAATGCATCAGCGGCCTTAGGGTTTTCACTGAACATCCCGAGCATGCTGATCGATTCATTCAAAAGCGTGTAATCCACAGCGGTCGTTGTCGCAACCATCTCAGATATTGCATGTAGTGCCCTCGGGTGCTGTGTCTGCGCCAGGGTCTTTCCTGCTGCAACACGTAGTTTTGCATGGAGGTCAGGATCTTGATAGACCTCGATCAATTCATCCAATGCACGAATATTACCACCACGGTAGGCACTTTTTAATTCTTGTACTCTATTTAAAAAATCTGGATCACTGGGGTCCCCTATTGATTTTTTTCCAAATAATCCTTTTATGGTTGAGCAACCTTGTAACAATAAAATTGCCACCAAAAGAATGGTGGTCTTTTTATACATCATTTTCCCAAAGCCTCAATTCAAGATCCTCTCCATCAAATATTGCATAAGAGGGTCTATGGAACCAATCTCCTAAGACTGCCAATTTACCTTCGTTGATCAAAAACATCTCTCCCAAATGATAATGACCAGTGATCATATAATCAAATCCATTTTCAAAATGTTTTTTTGCGATTTGTTGCAGTTCAATTCGTACGTCTTCATTAAAATCTTCCTTATGATTATTGTACTCGCCACTTCTTGAGATTATTCGAGCTATCCTATACCCGATTGTAGGATGTAACCAGCGGAATAGCCAGATGAAAGTTTTTGATCTGATCACTCTTTTCAATAATCTATATCCATGGTCCCAACTCAATAATCCATCCCCATGGGTAAGATAAAATTTCTTTCCATTTACCTCTATCTGATCATCATTGAGATAAACTTTGTCCATCACATGATTTTTTATATGATCACCCACCCAGTAGTCATGGTTACCGGCAAAAAAATAGAGCGATATTCCCTTTTCCCTTAGCATTTTTGCCTTATCAAAAAAATCAAAATATGAACTGGGGATTATGTTTGGATATTCAAAATAGAAATCAAAGAGGTCTCCCACAAAGATGCATGTGCCTCCTGTGTCTAATATCTTGTCAAACAAACGATAGAGCTTACTTCTACGCTCTTTCTCGTCTTTGTCTAGAGACAACTTCAAGTGAATATCTGAAATAAAATAGACGGGTGTATTCATAAAGGGCGAAACTTACCTTTGTATTGTACATATAATAAAATTTTTTTAAAACCATTTGTCAAATTATCTTAATTGGTTACGATTTATCTTAAATTATTGATATGAGCGTTAAGAACATACTTTGTTTTGGTGACTCCAATACCTGGGGATTTGTACCTGGGGTATTTGACCCAAAGACCTTTTATATGGAGCGCTATCCTATAACAAAGCGATGGCCAGGTGTGATGAGGACAAAATTAGGTGAGGGATATTATGTGATAGAGGAAGGGCTAAACGGAAGAACGACCAATGTGGAATATCCTGACCTATCTGGAAGGAGTGCGACATCATATATTGTTCCATGTCTATATTCTCATTCCCCTCTGGATATTGTAATAGTCCAGTTGGGGATCAATGATCTTAAGACGATCTTTGATCGAAGTATGACAGAGATCTCTAAAGGCATGATAGAGGTAGTGAACCTTATTGAGGGGACCTCTTTTGGACCTGACATGCAAGGTCCACCCAAAGTTCTTTTATTAAGTCCACCTCCTCTTGCACATGAGGGCTATATCGACCAAAATAATGAACTTATCTTCAAGGGGGGGATGAAAAAATCATTACAATTCCATGACCACTACAAGAAGATAGCAAAGGATAGAGGTTGTTATTATACTGACCTTTACCCAGTAGTAGAATATTCAGTCATTGATGGTCTACATTTAGATGAAAAAGGCCACGGTATTGTTGGTTCCATCGTCGCCTCTAAGATAGAAGAGATATTTAATACTTAAATCAATTAACCAATATGTAATTTCAGGTTTATTTGGTTTTGAACGTGAATAGTTGACTTTTTTTATCAAAATGACCTAGAATTAGGGAACCACAGACAAGTGGGGACGTATTTTAAATAGCAAATGAAATTTATCTATACCATATTATTATTATTATCATGTCTCAATGGGCAGTCCTTTGGTCAGAACAAGGTCCAATACAGGGACTTTGATTGGAATTTCATCCAATCTCCCCATTTTGATATCTACTATTATGGTGACCGCCAGGATCTGGCTGAATTCACTGCAGAAGTAGCAGAGGAGTCCTATGAACAAATATCCATACATCTTAGATGGGATCTCAAGCGCAGGGTTTCGATAATGGTATATAATTCACATAATGAATTTCAGCAGACCAATGTGGTAGGGAATTACATGCGTGAAGGGATAGGAGGGGTAACAGAGTTATTTAAAAATAGGGTTGTATTCCCTTTTGAGGGCAACTATGAGCAGTTTCGTCATGTGATTCATCACGAATTAGTCCATGCGCTAATAAATGATATGGTCTATGGTGGCAGAATGCAGAATGTTGTTTCGAGCAGGACCAAGATAAGGGTCCCCATTTGGTCCAATGAGGGCCTAGCTGAATATCTAAGTTCTAACTGGGACACCAAGGCAGACATGGTGATCAGGGATATTGCGATTCACGAGCGTATGCCATCTGTGAAAGAATTGAATTATTTTATGGCCTACAAGGGCGGGCAATCACTTTGGCGTTTCATTGCTGGTAAGTATGGAAGAGAGAAAATTGGTGAAATATTTAGATCAATGAAAAGAAAACAGAATGCAGAGAAGGGATATGAAAGTGCCCTTGGTATGAATTATAAAGATCTGACTCAGAAGTGGCATAAGTATTTGAAAAAAGAATACTGGCCTGATGTGAAAGACCGTGATGCCCTAGAGGATATGTCGGAAAAACTGACGGACCACAAGAAGCAAAATAATTTTTATAATGTAAGCCCCTCTCTGTCACCAGATGGAAGTATGGTTGCGGTCCTGTCAGATCAGAATGGATATTTTGATATTAATATATTGGATGCCATGACCGGTAAAAAGATCAAAAAGCTGGTGAAAGGTAATAGAGGTGTAGATTTTGAAGAATTAAAATGGCTCCAACCAGGTCTATCTTGGTCACCTGACAGTAAGAAAATTGTCCTAGCTGCAAAGGCCGGGAAGGGTGATGTGCTACATGTCATCGATGTTGAAAGTCGTAAAAGTGAAAAATATGAATTAGATATTGAAGGTGTCTTCTCAGCCTCTTGGAGTCCAAAGGGTAACGAGATCGCATATGTTGGCCAATCAGGTAGCTCGAGTGACATATATATATTTGACCTAAGTAGCCGATCGTCGAGAAAGATCACAGATGATATTTTTTCCGATGCTTTCCCCTCTTGGAATGGTGATGGGACTCAAATAGCATTCACCTCTGATCGTGGTGATCAAATATCTGGAGATTATGATGGACTCATGTATGACCATGACTATGGCCAGACAGACATATACTCAGTAAATATTGAAACAAAAATAATAGATAGGATTACAAACACCGATCATAATGAATCACACCCAGTGTGGTCACTTTCAAGCGAGAGCCTTTTCTACACTTCGGACCACAATGGTGTTTGGAATCTTTTTATTCATCCTCTTCAAGGTGAATTTGACCCTGAGACAGGTGAGCAGAAAAAGGTTGAACCCTATGCTGTCACAAATGTTCTGACCGGTCTGCAGCAGCCAACCCTAAGTAAGGATGATAAATTACTCATCTTTGCTGGTTACTCCGGTATTGGTTGGGATCTATATAGTATGACAAACCCATTGCAGTTGAAAAAACAAACGATCAATCCGACTCAGTTCATTCTGAATGATGAGACTCAGAAAACAGAAATAGCAGATCTTAGAAAGCATAAATCAAATATGAGAGGTGGAATAGATGAATCGAACCAATACTCAGACCATATATTTGCAAGAGGCTATCAGCATTTCAATTCAACTGTTAAAGACAATAGTGTGTCTGAGGAACTTGTTTCAATAGACTCAGCAAAAGTAGATGGACAATATGTCCCAAAGGCATATAAAACAAGATTTACATTGGACCTTGTAAGTGGCAACTTACAGATAAGCAATGTTTTTGGGACCAGTGGAATGACATATTTTGCCTTTAGCGATATTTTAGGTGACCATCAAATTGCATTTGGCACTGAAATGGTACTCACTCTTGAAAATAGTGATTATTTCTTTCAATATGGATATCTCAAGAATAAGACAGACTATTATTTCATTGCTTTTCAAAATGCAAACTTCTTTCAAGCAGATTATTGGAGTTTGGCGCGCTTGAGGCATTATGGAGTGCAGGGTATTGTCTCTCAACCATTTAGTCGATACCAGAGGTTTGACTATGGTCTCTCATGGCACAATATTAACTATTCTATATTAGAGCAGGACTATAATGATTTTAACCAGATAGAATACAATGAAACCTATTCCTCAACCTATTCGACTGTTTTGCCAAGGGTCAGTTATATCTATGATAATGCGGTATTTGGATTTACAGGTCCCGTTGATGGATTTAGACAAAATTCGACATTGACCGTCAATCCTGGGTATGGATCAAATGAGATAAAATTTCAAACGATCAAGACAGACCTTAGAAAATATTGGCGTTTAGGAAAAGACTATACAATCGCACTGAGAGGTTATTTTGGTAAAAGCCTTGGCCCAGATAAACAAAAATTCTTTATGGGGGGCATACCATATCTTCTAACAGGCGGCGGTGAGACCAACGGCGTTAAGGATGATAATATTTTCAGAGATGTCATACTGGACACGTCCAATGCATCACTTATACATGATATCTATTTCACCGAATATGCATGGCCTCTAAGAGGCGCCCGCTTTGCTGAGCGTTTTGGGAGCACAACATCTCTTTTCAACATAGAGGTGCGCTTCCCCTTCATCAATTATCTAGCACTCGGTTTCCCATTGAAGATGATATTTGGGAACATTCGTGGGCATGCATTTATGGATATTGGCGCAGCATGGGATAATAAAAATGAATTTTCTACAAATAAGTGGCCAGATAGATATGGGAGCAATGTCTCTGGGGGCTATTCACCATGGGTAACGACCGCAGGTCTAGGTACAAAGATCAATCTGGGATATTTTCTATTAAAGATAGAAATGGCTTGGGATAGAAATCCAGATGGCTATTCTAAGCCCCAATGGTATTTTTCTCTAGGTCCAGACTGGTAAACCTCTCTTGATTCCTCTTCCCTTGATGGGCAATTTCTAGACCCATCATGGCCAATATTAGATCAAAAATAGCTTTTCTATGTTCTTCTTGTGGAGATGATTTTCCTAAATGGAATGGGCAGTGCCCTTCCTGTAGAGAATGGGGTACCCTCTCAGAGTTTCGAACAACCAATAAAAGGGTAAGGAATGTCATTGAAAGAGAGTCAAGATCTTTAAATGACATCCTTAGTGGGGATCCAGGAGAACGGTTAAGTACAGGCTTAAAAGAGGTGGATCGCGTACTTGGAGGAGGATTACTATCGGGCTCGTTAATTCTTCTAGGAGGAAACCCAGGTGTAGGAAAATCAACCCTTGCGCTACATATCTGTTCTGGATTAAAAAGAAAAGCACTATATATATCTGCAGAAGAAAGTGAAGAACAAGTTGCGCTAAGGGCAAAAAGATTAAAGATCAATCCTGATAACTTATTTTTTTCTGGAGAAAATGATCTTGACGGGATTTTAAATCATCTAGAACGCATACAACCAGAAATGCTCATTGTTGATTCCATCCAGACCATTATGAACTCAGGACTTGATTCCTTACCCGGGTCCCCAAGCCAAATACGTGATTGTGGGCAAAGACTTCTAGAAACGGCTAAACATAAAAATGTTGCGATATTGATCGTTGGGCATGTCACTAAGGAAGGAACAATTGCAGGTCCGAAGATGCTTGAGCATATGGTAGACACAGTTCTGTATATGGAAGGAGATGACCGATATGATCATCGGATGTTAAGGTCAGCAAAGAATCGATTTGGAGCCACCCACGAGGTGGGGATCTTTCAAATGAATGAGACAGGTCTGGAGGAGGTAAAAAATCCATCAGAGATGTTCTTGGCTGAACGCAGTGTTGATGTAGCAGGGACGACCATATATCCATCATTAGAAGGGACCAGACCAATTCTTGTTGAGGTCCAGGCTCTTGTCACAAATGCAAATTATGGAACTCCTCAGCGTAATGTAAATGGATTTGATTATAAGCGTCTGGGTATGTTGATCGCAGTGTTAGAAAAAAGGATGGGGCTTGCGATGGGAACTAAAGATGTATTTGTAAATTTGGTGGGGGGACTCAAAGTTGATGATCCTGCACTGGACCTTTCAATTATATCATCTATTGCATCGAGTACAATGGACAAAACTGTAAATAAAGGCGTGGTGTTGTGTGGAGAGGTTGGACTCGCTGGTGAAGTACGCTCGATCAATCGTATAGAGCATCGATTAAGTGAGGCTCAATCACTTGGATTCAAAATGGCACTTGTTCCATCTTCAAGCATAAGCAAGAGTTTGAAGAAGTTAAAATTGGATATTGAACTGAAGCCGATCAGTTATGTGAAAGATGCATTCAAATTATTATTCTGATCTTTCTTGAAATTCACAATAAAAACATCTTCTTTAAACTCTAGTGCCCGTACAGGGACTTTAGAAACGGACCATGGGAATATCAATACTCCTGTATTTATGCCCGTGGGTACTGTTGGGGCTGTCAAGACCATGGGGCCTGATGAGCTTAAAACCATTGACTTCAAAATAATACTTGGGAATACATACCATCTTTATCTCAGACCTGGGACCAGTATAATTAATCAAGCAGGAGGATTGCACAAATTTGCATCATGGGACAGGCCTATATTAACTGACAGCGGAGGATTTCAGGTCTTTTCACTTGCCAAGTTAAATAAGATAACAAATGAAGGAGTTGAGTTCCAATCTCACCTAGATGGTAGTAGACATATGTTTACACCAGAAAGGTCGATGGAGATTCAACGTTATCTTGGTTCGGACATTATCATGGCCTTTGATGATTGCCCTCCAGGCGACTCAGATCATACAACACTTAAAAATTCTGTTGAAAGGACAACTCGTTGGATGATTCGTTGCTCAAAATGGCTAAGTGATAATCCAAAGTTCTATGATCATGAACAAGTTGTATTTCCTATCGTTCAGGGTGGAACAGATCGAGATCTTAGAAAAATGAGTTCTGATCAATTGGTTGACCAGTCATCTTGCGGCATGGCAATTGGCGGGCTTGCAGTGGGAGAAGAGAAAAATGCAATGCTTGATACGATAGCATTCTGCGACACCTTACTTCCAAAAGCCCAACCTCGTTATCTTATGGGAGTCGGCAAGCCCTCTGATTTGATAAAGTCAGTGCAAAGAGGTGTTGACATGTTTGATTGTGTCATACCAACACGAAATGGTAGGAATGGTCATATTTTTACAACAGAGGGGGTCATCAACATCAGGAATGAGAAATATAAAAATGATCATTCTTCCATCGATGAACAGAGTTCTCATCCATGGGGGAATTCTTTTTCAAGATCATATGTAAGGCACCTATTCAATATCAATGAGGTACTAGGCCTTCGCATTGCATCAACATTAAATCTTACATACTATAATGATCTTATGAGGCAAATAAGAGAAAGTATCGATAATAATAATTTTGAGGATTGGTCTAAGACAGCCTTAAATGATATGAGTCAGATGAAGGGGATGTAATGCCAAAGATCATTATCAGAGTAATAGATGCCTATGTATATCGACGAAAAAATAATGAGATCGAGTACCTATTATTAAAACGAGCAAAAACAAAAAAGTATGAACATTTGTGGCAAGGCGTAGCAGGGAAGATAGAAGAAGGTGAGACAGCTGTGCAGGCTGCTGTTCGTGAGTTAAATGAGGAGACGGGATTCCATCCTGTTAAAATGTTTGTGGCTGACCATGTCAGCAAATTTTATGAGGCACATGATGATAGGATCAATCTGGTCCCAGTATTTGGAATTGAGGTTGATGATGGTGGGGTTACCCTTTCAAGGGAACATTGTGACTATAAGTGGGTTGAATTTGAAATAGCCTGTAAAACACTTGTATGGAAAGGGCAAAAGGAAGGAATTTCAGCAGTCCATAGTATGTTAATTTTAGATGATGACCGAATCAAATGGTCAGAAGTTTCATTATAATTCAATTGGAGAGTTAAATGCTATTAGAAGGAAATAAGGCACCAGATTTTACATTGGATGATCAAGACGGTAATCCTGTAAGCCTAGTTGATTTTCAAGGCCAGAAGGTATTGCTATGGTTCTATCCTAAGGCCAGTACTCCAGGCTGAGCAATTGAAGGTCAAGTGCTCCGGGACGAGTACGAAAATTTTCAGAAGAAGAACACGGTCATCATTGGAATGAGTGCAGATTCGGTAAAAGCACAGAAGAACTTTTGCACCAAAAAAGAATTTCCTTTTTCTCTTCTTTCTGACCCTGATAAGACGACCATTAGAGCATATAAGGCATTTGGTTTAAAAAAGTTTATGGGCAAAGAATATGAGGGCATCTATCGTATTTCATATTTGATCGATGAGAAGGGTATTATCCTAAAGGCATATGAAAAGGTAAAGCCAAAGGAACACGCTGGTCAGGTTTTATCAGATCTTGGTTAGAATGGTATAATTAAACCATCATTATGGAATGATGTATCATTGATCGAATCATCCAGATAGCCCATCATGACAGAGTGCCCTCTTATCTTTAAGTCATCTTTTCTTATTTCATAATCTGAAAGGTGTAGAGGTGTCTTTCCAATGGATAATGCGGCAGTATTTTCCATACAGATGGCGATATCATTGTTAGAGAATTTCTTTATGTTCATTACGTCTTTTCTGAGATTATAATCATTACCAGATAGTCCAATGGTCACCTCAGGCTTCCTATCATCACAGATACATCCACAATAAATTGGAAGAATCACTTGAAATACAACCCAACAAGCTGACCCAACTAAAAGATCGCAATGGATTCGAGTTCTACTTTTTAACCCAATTCCTTTTTGTATTCCATTGACATTGACCAAAAGATTGTAATGAGACAGTCTAACACCAGGTTCCTTTTCAAAGGATAATATTGCCTCATCATTTAGTAGCGGTTTGTATCTTGGTTCGAATTTGTCTGAGTATGATACTATTTCTGTGAATAGATCTGTTTTTGATGAGATCATATGTCTAGTGCCAGATCTTTTTTTTACTTCGTCCATACTCAGGTCTGAGGGTAATACCGCTGAAGCACCTAGATTCCATATCCCATAAAGCAATATCTCCGTTTGAGGGTATGTAAGTTTCTGTATGATCACCCGTTGCTTTGGTTCTATTCCAATGCTTTCCAACCAATTACTTGTTTGTTGAACATATGATAAGAATCCTTGATTTGTGATTCTTTCTTTATCCATTATGATCTGATTGGAAAATTTAATTGTCTGCCCTTCAATAAGAGATCTCATTGATGGGTAAGGGGTCATATATTCTATTGGCTCAACATTTCCAATGCACTGTGCATTATATATCTTGTTTTTTAAACTTGTTTCCATGGCAAAAACTATAAATAATGAGTTAGCATTATGCTCTATATTTTAATTGGAAGTTTATTAATTGTTTTTGTACTCTGTGACATATAAAAGAAACTGTCTTATGAAGAAAATAGTGGCATTATTATTACTGACCCTATCAATGGGGAGCGATTTAGATAAGGTACTTAGAATTTCTGGAAACAATCGTTCAGAGTTAAAAAAAGCAATAAAAAAAGTCCCAATGAATCAGCTTGAGGGAATGACATGGCTGCTCACTCATATGCCTGATGAAGACCTTAAGAATTTGTCGGCTGATTTCCTTCTTTCAAATTGTGAGTTAGCATACAACGTAAGAGACAATACTTCTTGGGGGATGAAAGTGCCTACCGAGTTATTTCTTAACTATATATTACCATATGCAAACTTGAATGAAAGAGTTGAAGACTGGCGCCTAGATTTTTACAATAAGTTTTATCCAATCGTTAAGGATGCAACGTCTTCTTATGAGGCAGTCGCCCTTCTCAACCAAAAAATATTTAAAGAATTGGGTGTTATTTATTCCACGGCCCGCCCAAAGGCAGACCAGTCGCCCTATGAAAGTATTGATGCTGGAATGGCCTCATGTACGGGTCTAAGTATTTTGCTTATTGATGTTTGTCGAAGTGTGGGAATCCCTGCACGTTTTGTTGGAACACCATTATGGCATAATAATTCTGGCAATCATTCCTGGGTTGAGATATGGGATGGGCAATGGCATTTTACAGGTGCGGCAGAACCTACAGGTGATAAGTTGAATGATTCCTGGTTTCGAGATCTTGCAAGTAAGGCAACCAAGGGCAGCAATAAATATGGGATATTTGCAGCGACATGGGAAGAAACAGATATCTACTTCCCAATGAATTGGCTACCAAATGTTAAAAACTATAACGCAATAGACGTGACAGACAGATATGCGACCGATCTGGTAAATGAGGAACTTGTGCCTATTAGAATAAGAGCACTGGACTCATCAGGTAATAGGCAGGAAGTCAAGGTCAGGATCTTTGGCGAGGATGATTATTCAGCAGAAGGTATTAGCAAAGGTGAGACATGTGATGTAAATGATCATCTAACATTCATGCTCCCCAAAGGGAAGGTATTCACACTCCAATCAAGAGAGGTGACCAAGATGGTCAAAGTGGTCAAAGAAGAGATCATTGACCTTGGTCTCTAAGGTGACCAGTAAATAATCTTATTTGGGTTTAACCTTGCGAATGATCTTCAAGGTATCACTGGGCCTTGTATACCAATTCCCAGCAAGTCTCCCAAGTGGTTCAAGTTTATCCAATAGAATGCGACCATCATCATATACATCGTCATCAATATGAAATAGTACAACGGTTCCAATGACAATAAAGCCACTGCCTGGTCCTGTCTCACCTATCTCAACGATTTGATTCAATTCACATTCAAAACTTATCTTAGACTCTAGCAATCTAGGTGGGGAAACCTTATTTGATGGTTGTGGAGTCAACCCAGAAACTTCAAATTCATCTACAGTGGGATCAAAATCAGTAGAGCACATTACCATCTGCTCTGCAAAACTTTCAGACACGATATTTATTACAAATTGATTAGAGTCTCGTATATTGATCAGAGTATCTTTTTCTTTGCCATCCCATCCACGTCGTGCTGGAGCAAACATGATCGTGGGTGGATTGGAGCAAACTCCATTGAAGTATGAAAATGGAGCAATATTATTTTTCCCTTCCTTTGACAAGGTAGATACAAATGCTATTGGGCGAGGTACAATAGACCCGATCATTAACTTATGTACATCAGTAAATGATATTTTGGCAGGATCAAATTTCATCTATCCAACCAAGAATATGGATAACCCTCATCATCTATGTTCATTGCGGATTCTGAGATATTAAGTTTTTTGAATGTATCTATCATGACCGCCAGTTCGTTGGTCTCTTTTGCACCAATTGATTCTTCTATCTTTCCAGGTTGTGGACCATGGGGAAGTCCCATTGGATGGAAAGTTATTGATTCTTTTTCTATGCCTTTTCTACTCATGAATTCGCCCTCAGCATAATAAATGATCTCATCAGAGTCAACATTGCTATGAGCATAAGGGGCAGGAATTGAATTGGGATGATAGTCAAATAGTCTTGGTACAAAAGAGCAAATGACAAAGCCCCTGGTTTGAAAGGTTTGATGAACGGGTGGTGGTTGGTGAATTTTCCCAGTTATAGGCATAAAATCATTGATATTGAAAACATAGGGGAAGTAGTACCCATCCCATCCAACAATATCAAATGGATGATGCTGATATGTGTATGTTTGAATTCCTTGCGTTAGTTTAACATCGACCTCAGTAGGCCCATCTTCAACAGGCCCAACAAATTTTGGTGTAGTGATATCGCGCTCTGAAAATGGTGAATGTTCTAGCAATTGTCCAAAACTATTACGATAACGATCAGGTGTCTCAACTGGTGTGGGGGACTCAATGACCAGTATTCTCATTTTTGTTTGGACACTTATTTCCCAGATGATGCCTCTTGGGATTACTAGATAATCACCTGGACTTAGATCAATGTTTCCGAAATTGGACTGGAAATTCCCATGGCCCTCATGTATGAATAAGACCTCATCAGCACAACCGTTCCTATATGGTGAGGTCATTGAATCATTGGCATGTGCCTTTGATATAATTATATCTGAATTAAAGAAGAGTGGCACTCTGGAAGAGATGCAATCTCCACTTGATTTAATCTTGGACGTCAGGATATGCATGTGACGGTGTTTGTCATCAGCGGCGATCAATTCAGTCTTTTTTATTTCACCAATGGCATCAACGGAGGTTGGAGGGTTATTATGATAAACATTAGAATAGATATTACTGAATCCACCGCGACTGATCAATTCCTCCCAGAGCAATTCATTTTTTTCATTCCTGAATTGAATATGTCGCTTTGATGGGATCTTTCCCTGTTTCTGATAAAAAGGCATAGTTGTTTATACTATTTTATTTTCCAAAACACCGAGTTTCTCTACTTCTAATCTTACCACATCTCCTTTTTTGATCCACCCGCCAGTATTCTCCGGTCTCAATTCAAGAATACATCCTGTACCAACAGTTCCTGATCCTAGATATTCTCCAGGGAGTAGTTTTGTGTTCATAGAGGCACGCTCGATCATTTTTTCAAATGGGTGATATAGGTCATTCGTGTTGCCATCAGATATCAATTCATCATTTATATGGCATGTCATTCGGAGATGTAATTTACCTTGTTCATCCCAGGCATCTTCAAGCTCATCTGGAGTAACCATATATGGACCAAAACTAGTTGCAAAATCTTTTCCTTTTGCTGGCCCTAGGCTCATTGCCATTTCCTCTCTTTGAAGATCCCTTGCCGACCAATCATTGCAAATAGTATATCCTGCGATGTAATTACTTGCAGTCTCTGCTGATATGTCCGATCCTCCATTTGCTAAGATCACTGCGAACTCAAGTTCAAAATCTAATTCTTCTGTCCCTTTAGGATAATTGATACTTGAGCCATGCCCGAACATAGCCACGGGGTTAGAAAAATAAAATATGGGAATCTTAAACCAGTCTGGATGCATGTCAAGGCCACGAAGTTTTCTTGCTGAACGTACATGTTGCTCAAATGCATAAAAGTCTCTGAAGGATTGAGGGTCTGGGACAGGTGCCATTAGCTCCACATCAGACTCCAAACTGGCAATAGCATCACCATTCATATCACTTTCATTTATATTATTGTCTGATAAGAGAGCATCCAATTTGCTTAACTTTTCAAAATTTGATTCCCAATTCTTGAGTGCTTCTTTTAAGGATGATGGGATATCTACAATATTAATATCTTCATTTTGTTGATTAAGCCAATTGGCACATCGCTCAATATCCACAATGTACGAATTCCTTTTAAAACCAAATCTTGGTTTAGCATTCCCATTGTTCTGATAGGTTGCAAATTTCATTTATAGATTTCCTCTTTTTTCCTGCTCTCTTTCTATGGATTCAAATAATGCCTTGAAATTCCCCTTGCCAAAACTATTTGATCCTTTTCTTTGAATGATCTCAAAGAAAAGGGTGGGCCTGTCTTGTAGCGGCTTTGTAAATATCTGTAACATATAACCGTTCTCATCATTGTCGACCAGAATTCCAAATTTCTTTAGTTTTTCAATATCCTCATCTATCTCTCCAACCCTGTCGATCAAGTTATCATAATAAGAATCTGGAGTGGGTAAGAATTCAACTCCATTATTTCGCATTATTTCTACAGAGTGGATTATGTCCTTTGTTGATAGTGCCAGATGTTGTACTCCGGCTGTTTCGTAATAGTCTATGAACTCTTGTATTTGAGATTTTTTTAATCCTTCCGCTGGTTCATTTATTGGCATTTTCACAATCTCATTTTCATTTGCCATAACGATTGAGCGTAGTGAGGAGTATTCTGTTGTTATGTCTTTATCATCCACTGTCCAAAATCGATGCCATCCAAAAACCTTTTCATAGAAATCACATATAGTTTGCATTTCTCCATCTGGTTGATTTCCAACAATATGATCTATATGAATGAGTCCCAACATTTCTGAATCAATTTTTGGTTGATGTACTTTGTAGCCAGGGAGAAAGGAGCCTTTGTAATTATTGCGCTCAATAAAAGTATGAATGGTATCACCAAAGGTATGAATGGAAGAGATGACAGCCTCTCCATTACCATCTTTGATCTCTGTTGGTTCTAGGGCACTTTTTGCTCCACGACCCAAAGAGGCACTCCAAGCCTCTTCAGCATTGTCTACCGTGAATGCAACGTCTTTTATCCCATCACCATGTCGATCAATATGGTCACCTATTTCTGTGTTCTTTTCAAGAGGAGATGTGACAACAAGAAAAATACGACCTTGGTTTAAAACATAACTGACCCTATCTCTACATCCTGTCTCAAGACCGCGATAGGCAACAGTTTTGAACCCCATGGTTGTATTGTAGTAATATGCGGTTTGTTTTGCATTGCCAACATAGAGTTCGCAATGATCAAATCCCTTAATGGAATACGGGGCATCATTCATAATATTTCCTTTAAAGACTCAATAAATCTATCATTCTCTTTTTCAAGTCCTACCGAAATTCGAATATAATTTGGCCAACCAAAAGCAGCTAGCTGTCTTACGATAACACCTTTTTCCAATAGTCCCTTTGTCAAATCTGTTGCCCTAGCCTCTGAATCCCATATGGTTGTAATGAAATTTGCAATTGAGGGTACATGTTTGACCTTTAATAATTCTAACTCTTGTGCGAGATATGCCATTCCTTTATTATTTATTTCAAGAGTTCTAGATAAAAAATCATTGTCGTCAAGTGCGGCCAATCCAGCTACCTGGGCCAGCAAGGAAGGTTCAAAGGGGACCTTTACCTTGAGTAAGTTATCAATGAGGTCATCATGTGCGAAACCGTATCCAATTCTTATCCCTCCTAGACCATATGCCTTTGAGAAACTACGTAGCGTGATAACATTATCATACCTATACGTCATTGAATCAGGGTAGTCTTCCAAGCCATGTGCAAATTCAAAATAGGCCTCATCAAGAATGATCAGCACTCTCTCTGGTACGTACGAGTAGAATTCATCAAATTCTTTTTTTGTTATATATGTACCCATGGGATTATCTGGGTTTGCAATGTAGATGATCTTAGTATAGTCTGTTATTTCTTTTGCCATGGCCTCAAGGTCATAACGATGTTTTTTCATGGGGACCCAATGGATTCTCTTTCCTGAAGCATACGCCAAAACACGAAAACCAATGAAGGAATTTTTTGCACTGATCAGTTCATCGTCACTAAGTAAAAAAGTACGCATTATTGTAGACATGATTCCCTCAGACCCCGCCCCCAATACTACATTATCTATTTTGACATTGAATCTTTCACTCAGTTTTTTTCGCAATTCATATCCTGAGGCATCAGGATATCTATGACTGTCTACCATTGCATTTTGGATTGCGTCCAAGGCTCTGGGAGATGCTCCAAGTGGATTTTCATTGGATGCTAATTTAATGACATTGTCTAACCCCAATTCTCTCTGTACCTCTTCAATAGGCTTTCCGGGTTTATAACTATTTAATTTTTTTATGTATGAAGGGACAAGAGGCATTGATGTTGAATATATTTGTTAGGTCAAATTTACAAAGAATTATGTATTTCCTAATGACAGATAAAAAACTTGATCATATGCTTGTCCATGAAGATTGATGGCCCACTGGTTCCTGCTATTTTTATTGAACGACCCAATCGTTTTATAACGATAATTGAAATAGGTGGCAAGGAGTACAGGAGTCACTTGCCTGATCCAGGCAGGCTAAAAGAACTACTTGTACCTGGAGCATCGCTTTTAGCTAGACCGGCACCTAAAGATACAAATAGAAAAACTGCCTTTACGACGGTCATGGTCAATATGGAAGGACAATGGATATCACTTGTCTCAACTCTTCCAAATTATTTTATTAAGTATGCTTTACAAAATAACACACTACCCATTTTGAGTTCATATAGATTAGTAAGACCAGAGGTTACTGTGAAGGATCATAGATTTGATTTTCTTTTAAATGATAATAATGGGAAAGATTTTTACCTTGAGGTAAAGTCCGTTACCTATGTTAGAAATGGTATCGCTCAGTTTCCTGATGCTGTTACATTGAGAGGTATGAAGCATGCGAAGGCATTAATGGCTCTGATAAATAATGAAAATAATGCTGCTGGAATATTATTTGTATGTCAGAGGCCAGATGCAATTTCATTTGAACCTATGTGGGAAAGAGATCCAAATTTTTCATCAGCTTTAATTGATGCTTATAGAGCAGGAGTTAAGGTCTGGTGCATAACACTGAATGTCTCGCAAACAGAAATAACATTTAACAATGAGATACCAGTAAATTTGGAAAAAAGATAAGTGCGTAACAAAAAAAAGATCAAGGGCTTATTATTAAAGCAATTAGTCCTCATATTATTTATTTCATGTGCGGCTGTGATGTCGCCTCCTGGTGGGCCAAAGGATGAAACTCCACCAGAGTTGATCGAGACCTTCCCTCCTGATGGTACAACATACTTCGAGGGAGGAAGAGTTGAATTATTGTTCTCAGAATACTTAGATGAGAACACAGTTGACAGGGCAATAGCTATTTTACCGTCCTTAAGGAGAAACCCAGACATAACTTATAGCGGGAAGAAGGTTTATATCGATTTCCCGGACTCCCTTTTCATGAACCAGACATATATCATTTCAATCAACAGGGATCTAGGTGATGAGCACAGAGTGAAACTTTCACAGGGAATTCAGGTGGCCTTCTCCACAGGGCCTCAAATTGATCAAGGAGCTATATCTGGTACAGTTCAGTATTCAAAAGATGCATCGTTGAATCTTTGGAAAATTCAAAATGAATTAGACCAAATAAAATTTTATGAAAGGGTTCCTGATTATGTGATTGATGCATCAAGTGAAGGTCACTACGAATTTAAATTTTTATCTTTGGGCGAATACAGAATTGCCGCTGTTGATAGAACATTGTCTGGTACACCAATAGTCTCAGATAGATTTGCATATGGCCTTAGTTGGTTGCCTATAATAGGACTAGGCAGTGATGAGAACGTGGAAGGTGTCAATATTCAGATTCCAGATAGACTTGGTGGGATAAGGATGATAAGCGCTGAATCTTATCAAGAATCTTGGGGTAGAATATCTTTTTCAGAAAGTATAAAAGATGTAATAAATGAAATACAATTAGAGATCACTGATGATGATTCATCGATGGTCAATGCAGACTTTTTCGAAGACCCGAAGGATAATGAAAAATTATATTTTTTATTGGACGATCCTATGAACGGTTATATTTCAATTAAATCAAAAACGCTTAATAAATGGAACACTACGTTGGTTGATTCTGGAAGTATACGTGTTAAGATGGAATCCAATATCGATACAGTAGCACTGTCTATTGTACAGCCAAATGCTAAATACCAACTTCACATTGAATCAGATCATATAAGACCATTGAAGATCATTTTTTCTAATTTGGTAGAATTAGACCAATATGAAAATTTATTTTCTATGTTAAAAGATTCAGTTTTGATTCCATACACTATCAATTGGGACTCGCCAATATCATTGAATTTGGCCCCAAAAGAAAATTGGGAACCTAGATCAACTTATAATTTGAAAATATCCAGAGATGAGATCACACCAGCCTTTGGAATGGCTCTAAAAGATTCAATAACATCGATCGCCTTTAAAACAAGCGACTACCAGGGCTTTGGATCATTAATTATTAACTCTCATCATAATTCAAATAGCAGCATTATAGCCGAATTGATAAAAATGGAAAAATCTGATACTGTTTTTAGATCAGTTGTAAATTTAAAAGGCACAACAACTATGGATAATGTACCTGAAGGAAACTATTCTTTAATGTTTTTTCAAGATAGTGATAGTAATATGCAATATTCACATGGAAGAATTGATCCATATCGTACTGCTGAATGGTTCTATCATTACCCCGATACTGTGAAGATTCGTACCAATTGGGATATAGAACTTCAAGAGATCGATCTTAACCCGATCCAATGATATGAAGTGTGTGATTTTAGCAGGAGGTAGTGGATCTCGTTTTTGGCCCTATAGCAGGTCGTCCCGCCCAAAGCAGTTATTAAATATCATTGGTGATAGATCAATGCTACAAATGACGGTAGATCGATTAAAAAAGATCAAGAAGGTCACACACATTTATATCATTACCCGAAAAGATCTGTATGATCAAATTATTGATGAGATAGATGGGATTGACCCTGCTAACGTACTAGTAGAACCCGCAGGAAAGAATACTGCTCCAGCGATTGGACTGATGGGGGCCTACTTGGGATTGGACAATCCAGATGATATAATGGGTGTATTCCCTTCAGACCATTTAATTGTTGGACACCATAAGTTTGAAAAAGTAATTAATACGGCTGATCATCTTGCTAGGAAAGGTGAGAACCTTGTTACCATAGGAATAAAACCCACCCATCCTTCCACTGCCTATGGTTATATACAATATGATGAAAATAGTGAGATAGACCACCTTGATGCCTACCATGTAAAGACCTTCGCAGAAAAGCCACATGAAAAACTTGCAAAAAGATTTTTATCTAGTGGTGATTTTCTATGGAATGCGGGCATGTTCTTTTGGAGAATTGGTACTTTTATGGATAGCCTTAAAGAGTTTTTACCAGAGTTATATGAGTCTTTGGGAGACATAGCTCCAAAATTAAATTCAGGCGAATCTTTTGATGATCTATGGGAATTGATTGAACCAGAATCAATTGACTATGGATTATTAGAAAAGGCTCTCAATATATATGTTGTTGCGGGTGATTTCCAATGGAATGATATAGGATCATGGAATGCGCTCTATGATGTATTGAACAATTCAAAAGATGGTAACATGATCAAAGGGAATGGAGAGGTTATGAATGGGAAAAATAATCTGATTCATTCCACTGGGCGGTTCACTGCTGTTGTTGGGGCCAATGATCTTATAGTTGTCAATACTGATGATGCTACCCTTGTCGTACCAAAGAGCAAGGTAGAAGAGGTAAAACAATTAGTAGAGTTATTAAAGGTAAATGGACAAAATGATCTGATATAATGAAGAATGATAAACTATATGCCCATTTTGAAGATCTTGCTGAAAAATTGGGCTTGAAGATATTAAAAGGCAAAGGTGATTTTACTGGCGGGACATGTATTGTGAATAAAAGGACTGTGATCGTAGTTAATAAACAGAAACCTATTGAACAGCGCCTGAAAACCTTGGCAAATAGTTTTCTTGAATTCGATCTAGAGAAGATCTATGTAGTACCCGTTGTTAGGGCATACATTGAAGAGCAAAGAACCCTAGATCTTTAATTTCCTTGATTTTACTTGGCTGAGTGTTTACAATCGGCACCTTTCTAGCTATGATTATATAATTTGAATGAGGATACGATATGAAAAACTTTTCATCATCTGATATAAGAAACTTTGCTATCGTCGGACACGGCGCATCAGGAAAGACGTGTCTTGCAGAGGCCATGCTCAAACTTGGTGGGGAGATCAATCGACTGGGTAGAATTGAAGATGGGTCCACCACTTCTGATTATCATCCTGGAGAAAAGACCAGACAAATCTCCATACACAGCACCCCGCTCCATATGGAGTGGATGGATAAAAAATTCAATATGATCGACACTCCTGGTTATTCTGATTTTGTTGGTGAGGCTCTTGGAAGCTTAAGTGTCGTTGATCTGGCGGTCATTACTATTCACGCGGTCAATGGCGTTGAGGTTGGTACTGAGACAATGTGGAATCATTCCACCAATTTGGGAATCCCCAAAATGCTAGTGGTAAATGGACTTGATAGAGAGCATGTGAAATTTGATACTATCCTTTCTCAAGCAAGAAAACGTTTTGGGAATAATGTGTTCCCAATGCAATTGCCTGTTAATGAAGGACCTGGATATAATCAAAATATTGATGTTCTAAGAACAGAGTTGATTTCATATCAGACAGATGGTTCAGGCAAGATGACGGAAAGCGACCTGCCTGAAGATTTGAAAGAAAAGGTAAAAGTTTTACATGGTGAATTGATAGAGTATGTTGCTGAGTCGGATGATACATTATTGGAGAAATTTTTTGACCAGGGCAGTTTATCTGAAGAAGAAATGAGGAACGGGATTCACAGAGCCATTCAAGACCAAGTATTTATTCCTCTTTTTTGCGTATCCTCGACCTCAAATATCGGTGTCGCACGTCTTTGTGATTTCATTTCTAAATATGGTTCTTCGCCAGATGATAGAAAGATCATCACTGCACATGATGACCAAGGTAATGATGTTGATGTATCTCTTGATGGTAAGGAAACTGTGTTGCAAATTTTTAAGACCATGGCCGAGTCACATGTAGGAGAGTTGTCCTTGTTCAGAGTTTATTCTGGGAGTGTACATACTGGCCAAGACTATCACAATACAAATAGAAATATTAATGAGAGGTTCGGGCAAATGTACATCCTGAATGGTAAAAATAGAGAACAGGTCAGTGAGCTATCAGCAGGAGATATTGCAGGAGTTGTAAAATTAAAGGATACCCATACTGGGAATACACTTTGTTCTGGTAAGCACGTAACACTACCCAAAATGAATTTGCCAAACCCCAATATACATGCTGCCATCAAATCTTCTGCGAAAGGTGATGAGGAAAAACTCGCTGTTGGTCTTTCAACTCTTCATGAGGAAGATCCTACTTTTATATATAGAGTGGATTCAGAGGTTAAGCAGACCATTATTTCTGGACAAGGAGAGCTTCACCTTACAGTTTCATCAGAAAGATTGAAGAGAAGATTTGGAATAGATATTGATCTAGAAGAGCCTAAGGTACCATTTAGGGAAACAATATTGGGTAAGGGTGAGGCCAAATACCGCCACAAGAAACAATCTGGAGGAGCTGGCCAATTTGCAGAGGTATGGATGAGAATTGAATCAGCACAAAAAGG
>Ga0208407_1000029_pt1 | contig 65326 bp, 58 predicted proteins | sample ETNtaG_9_FD_185775 | JGI IMG/M metagenome (GOLD analysis project Ga0208407, IMG submission 185775) | Marine microbial and viral communities from oxygen minimum zone, Eastern Pacific Ocean - ETNP201406SV69 (SPAdes) (version 2) | ecosystem: Environmental > Aquatic > Marine > Oceanic ...
TGGCGAAGGCGTATTCTACTGCGAGTGGAGCGAACTGGATGAGGAGCGAGAAAGAGATGACGACTCATCGGATGAAGACAGGGGTGACGAAGAGGAGTCCCCCGATAACCAAGAGGAGTGCGAGGCTTCCGGCGGAACATGGTACGAAGACAGACAATACTGCCACTCCGAGTAATCACACACAACAACAGCGGCTCGGTGGGTGCAACGCACCGAGCCGCCCAACATTGACATCTGCACTAGTGGGGGACAACACATGAGTGGGTTCACCGGGGAGGGTCAGGAACCCCCGATTGACAGAGTAGCTAGGATCACTCTGGCTTTGGGCGGTTTCATGCTGATCCTCCTAATCGTGGTTCCCTTCACCTTCGAATCCGGCACATCCGGATACTTCGCCTCTTACGTGATTTACTCACTATTCCTAACCAGCGTCGGCGTAATCATCGGGGTATCGCTGATGTGGCTAAACGATCCCCGCAGACAACCGAACCCCGAAAGAAGGGATACCCGGAGCACGCCTCGAATGCTTTCGGAAGACCAGCAAACAGTAGTCGGAATAATATCGTCAAGCAATGGCTCGATGTGGCAGGCCGAACTTGTCAGAGAGACCGGATTCACCGATTCCAAGGCAAGCAGGCTCCTGTCACGAATGGAGGCAGAAGGCCACATTAGGAGGATTAGGGACGGAATGGGCAAAAGGGTGGAACTAACGGAGGAAGGAAACTGATGTCTCAAGGAAAAGAGAGCAATGGAAGAATGGCAATGATTGCCGTCCTAGCAATAGCAATACTAGCAATCTCTCTGCAGATTCTGATGTCAATGGAGACCTCTCTCGAGGAGGGCAGAGGACCTCAAGGAGGAAACCCATTCGCAATACTCTCGCTGATGCTCTTGATAGTGGTCCTAATCCTCCTGACGTTGACTCAGATACGAAGCGGCATGGGGCGACTCACCACAGACAATATGCGAATAGTTGCGCTGATGGCGGCGATGTTCATCACAGGGATGCTGATAGAACCTGCAATCCCCAGGCCCAGTGGCCCTCCAGCAGGGTCCTTGGGGGCCATTTTCATCCTGATCCCGGTGCTGCTAATCGCTGCGATGTTGGCACCAATGATTCCGAGCAGGTCGGACGAAGAGGAGTAGGATGGCCCCCTCGCATAGGGATAAGGGCCTAGAGAAGGCTCTCCAAGGTGCTCTGGACGCAGGGTCCTCGGTTTGGGCGGTCGGCGATATCCATGGATACAAGGAAGAGCTCGAGATTCTACTGGGAAAACTCGAACTCACAGAGGGGGACATGGTGATTTGCGTCGGTGACTTGATTGACAGGGGCCCGGATAGCCACGGAGTCCTCTCCATGGTCAGCGAGAGCGACCAGATATTCTCAATAAAGGGCAATCATGAGCTATTGATGTCCATCGCTCTGGGAGAGAATGCTCGCCGTCAGGATTTCTGGATTGACAAAGTAGGGGGTAGGGCCACACTTGATTCCATGGGAAGCAGCGAACACGAGAAGAGGGACAATGCAAGGCTCTGGCTGAATTATACCGATAGCCTGCCAACTGAAGTCATCCTGGATCGATTCCGCCTAGCTCACTCAGGCTACAGGGCAGACATTCCTCTTGACGACCAATCGGATGAGGACCGCCTCAAGTCCAGGGAGGTTTTTCTGGCAACCTCACCCTTGGATCCACGGAGGCAGATCATCGCCGGTCACACGCCTGTTCAGATGCTCTCGAACTTTGACGTAGACCCGCCAGAAGGGGGCATCTGGCGGAGCCCTGTCCTTTTGGAAGACGATCGACCTTCTGCAGTATTGCTCGACACGGGAATAGTTCTCAGAGACCCAGACCATCGTCCTAGAATTTCCGCTTATGACCTCCAGACAGGACATGTTGAAGAGGTCCACAGGATCAATCAGATACTCCGCTGAAGGCTGCCTCATCCCCTCGAACGAACCCATTCGGACAATCTCTGACCGGACTCGAATCCACCCAACCAGAGGGAGATGCAAACCAAGGCCACCTGCCCAACACCCCTCAATGCGTGCCAGTGTCCAGCATACGTCTTTCCACTCAATGGGATGTCGTTAAGCCACATGTTCAGATTGGCCCAGTAAAGAACCAGAAGCATGAGCGTGATTCCGAAGGCGGCCTCCTTCCGGAACCAAGGCAAAGCTACTCCCAAACCCAGCAAGATCTCGAATACTCCACTGGCATACACCCAGAACCTCGCGTTCCCGAGGATTTCTGGGACTATCGGTTCGAACCACGCAGGGTCTCGGAAGTGCTGGACGCCTACCCATGCAATCCATAGGCCGTATGGAACTGCAACCAAGTGCTCCAGCCAATCTTCCATAAAATCAGTCCGTGTTGTCACGAACCAGCGCTAGATGCAATGCAACTCCAACTGGCATCAGCATGACTCCGAAGAAGACCGACACCGCCGACACCCATCGCTCGACCTCCTTTTCCAAGCACCTCTTCCACATCCATCTAGTTACCACTATGTCACCGGCGACGAAGTGGGCCCAAGCCGCAGAAGCCCCGGCCCTTGTGCCCAATAACTCCGCCAAACCGTCTAGCACCCCCCTCGGATCCAAAGAGTCCATCGCGAAGTCCACCAGTGCTTGCGGGTCGGATGCCATCAAAGCCCACCAGATAATGATCGGTCCTAGGAAGAACCAGTGCCCATCCATCACCGAATGCGTTTTTTCATGCTCAGGATAGACAAGCATCGCTATCCAGAAAGGCCCAACCCACATCGTGGAAAGGAAGAATGAGAGATCGAACAAATCCACCTTAGCACCTCATACATTTCTAGATTTTATCTTGGGGCGCCTTAGGTCCTCGAACCACGGTTCTGCACCATTCCAATCAGGGTCAATCCCCATGTCAGCGCAGATCATCTTTGCCGATATCCTGCCACTTTCCAGAATCGTCGGTAAACCACTCCCGGGATGAGTTCCACCACCTACAAGATACAACTTCTCCAGTTCCTCGAACTTGTTCTGAGGCCTCCGCCACAACATCTGATCGAGTCCATGGGCTAGATTGAACACAGCTCCCTTGTAGATGTCACGAGATGCCCAGTCATCAGGAGTCACAATCGTCTGGGAGACTATGTGGTCCTTGAGGTTGATGAACCCAAGATGTTCCATCTGCCTCAGTATCACATCCATGTAGTCATCCTTTATCTCATCCCAGTCAATACCATCGTGACTGCTGCTTACTGGGACTAGAACGTATATCGTTGAGTGGCCCTCTGGAGCCATTGTCGGATCAGTGACACAGGCGTTCTGAACGTAGACAGAGGGATCGTCCCAAGTCACTTTGTTTTCGGTAACCTCTCTCAGGTTCTTTTGGTAGTCCTTTGCAGCGTAGATCTGGTGATGTGGGGTGTCGTACACCTTGTCAATGCCCAGGTAGAGCATGTATGTGGAGCAGGAGTAAGTCTTCTCGTCCAACTTCTTGTCGGACCACCTCTTCCTAAGGCCATCCGGAACCAACCCCTTCATCCCCGTGGCGAAGTCCACGTTCATGACATACCTATCCGCAGTGTAAGTCCCCTCAGATGTTTTAGCACCTACGACGGTCTTCCCCTCGAATACGAACTCACTCACGGGCTCGTTTAGACGGATCTCTACTCCCAACCCCTTGGCAATATCGCCCATTTTCTGAGTAATCGTCCCTAGGCCACCTTCCGTGTGGAAGACACCGTGTTCGTACTCCAGGTATGCAAGTATGGTGAACAGGCTGGGCGCGTGGAAGGGACTCATTCCTAGGTACTTGGTCTGGAAGGACATTGCAAGTTGCATCCTCTCGTCGGGGAACAACCTAGCTAGGTCAGATGCCACGCTTCTCCATGGTCGAAGAACCCTAGAGACTCTCAGAGCCCTTCGGTTCATCAGGTCCATCGGCCCTCTCCAAGGCGTGTTCAGGCAATTCTTCGAAAGGCGCATCTTAGTGCGGTTGTCATCCACGTACCTCCTGAATCCCTCAGCGTTGTCCTCACCACAAAGATCGGTAATCTGGGATACCATATCCTCCATGTCGGTGGTCGCATTAAGACTCCCACCAGCACCGAAGACCAGGCGGTAGTTCGGATCCAGAGGGATAAGCCCAAGCTCCTCATGAGCATCCAACCCTAGAGCCCCGAATATCTCCTCTGCTATCTCAGGATAGTGAAAGAAGGTCGGGCCGTTGTCGAACTTGTACCCGTCCTTCTCGAAGACGCGTGTCCTCCCCCCTACGTCATCCGATTTCTCCAGGATCGTCACACTGACCCCGGCCTTGGCCAGCAGCATCGCGCAAGCCAGCCCCCCCGGTCCAGCGCCTACCACGAGAACGTCACTATGGCTGCTCATACAATCACTCCATCCCCAGACCTTCTCTGAACTCAACCAGCGACGGACCCATCTCGGCAATCAACTTGACCTCGGGGTGGGTTCTGATTACCAAACCGTCCATGTACATCAGTGAGCGTATGATTGGGAAGCCTTCCTCTCCGAAGTCAGCACCTGCGTCCTCGACCGCCGCCCTCACAGTCTTCATCATCAGATCAGTCAGGCTTTGCTCACCGACGCTCTTGTCGCCGAACCCGCTGTAAATCTCCGACATTCTGGTTTTGAAGCGGATCAACCTCTCATCTGATGGGCGTTCATCCGCAAGTCCGAGTAGCGCTTCGAAAGCAGAATCGAGGTCATTCTTCGAAAGACCCTCGAAGAATTCGAACAGAGGTAGGCTGACGCTACGAGGAGCCTGGCAGATCGCACCATTGTCGATGAAAACGAAATTGCCCGCACCGTCAACTATGCAGTTCCCAGGATGGAGGTCTCCATGGAAGGTCCCCACTCCGAACATGTATGCACCGTGGATTCTGAAAAGCTCGATTAAGTAGCCCCAAGGAAGGCTCTTGTCCTCTATGCTCTCCTCGAGAGTCTTCCCTTCCACGAACTCCGAAACTAGTACGTGTTCGTTGGATATCTCTGGATAGTACTTTGGGAATCTAAGGCGATGCATAGGGAAATCATCAGCCAGGCTTTCTTGAATCGATTTCAACTCAGAGCCTCCTCTGATTTCGTTTCGCAAGTCCAACTCCCTAGTGGTGTAATCCTCGACGTGACTCAACAAAGCCATTGGGTTGCCGACCCTCCTAAGCTTTGGCGAGAGTGCTATCGCTACTCTCATCATGCGCATCATCCTCTTGACATCCCTCTGGAATCTCTTCTTGTGATCCGCCTTGACCACTTTCACGACCACATCCTCTCCGGTGGCCAGAGTCGCCCTGTGTACCTGCCCTACAGACGCTGCTGCGAGAGGCTCCTCATCGAACCACACAACCGACTCATGGAATGATCGAGGGGCTCTTTCTTCCAAGATCCTCATTACATCCTCGCTCGGGATGGTCGATGCGTTCCTGTACATCTTCTGGAGCTGCCGACACTTCTCGATGCTCAGCATATCCGGCCTAAGTGCGAATATCTGAGTCAGTTTGACGGCCAATAGGCCTTGCTTCTGAATCCAATCAAGATCCGCTGGCCCTTCCTTCCGAATCTCTCTGTAGAATCTGAGGAATGTCAGGAGCCGCACGACACCCCCAAAACGTCTCCCATTTCAAATTCTGTTTCCTAATCGTACAGAATATCCATCAACTGGGAAGCGCCACTATCCAACTCGCATTCCCATATCGTGTGAACCCTCCACCCGATCTTCTGCAGTGACATCTCCTTCTTCCTGTCCCTCTCGACGTTCTTCTCGAACTTCTGGCTCCAATAGTCGACGTTCGTTTTGGGAAGCCCCAGATTGCACTTGGGGCACCTATGCCAGAAGCAGCCGTGGACGAAGATGGCCAGCTTCCTCCCCGGGAAAGATATGTCTGGCCTGCAGATGTAACGACCCTCCTCTCCATCGATTCTCCAATGGAGACGGTATCCTGGAAAACCAGCGGTTCTAAGGATCCTCCGAACGATTAACTCAGGCCTAGTATTCGTAGACTTGTTTGCGACCATCACATTGTGAACAGCTGGAGAAGATGCACTGGGCACCTCCATGACCAATCACTCATCATTCAGGTGGAGGTATCCTGCAACTCCAAGTCCTAAAGTTAGGATTATTGTAATCAACGCAGGTGCGAACATCTCGATTGGAGGAGTATTACCACCATACCCCGTGTCGCTAGTCAGAATGCCCATTCCGGCAAATATGATCAGAATCACGCAAGGAGACAACATCGACATTTGAGCCAATGGTTTTCCTGAAACAAATAATCCAGTGCCAATTGCCATCACGCCCAGGGGCATCAAATGAAGCGCCCACATCTCTTCGTATGCTGCGTCATGAGCAAGGACATTACCCTCTCCCCAGCCTATTTCAGCCCAGTCATCTCCGCTTGTAATCCCCATCAGTGACATCAAAACCACCATTGCTCCAACAGCAATCATCAAATTCTTCGGATCTAGTATTTCCTTTACTTCCATGCTAGTGTGCAGTCAAAGGAGGGAAATGAACTATTTCTTCTATTTAGGAATCAATTGTTCCAATTCAGCACGCCCACCAGGACCGGCATCCCCACATCACCAGTGGACCAGATCTAGGAAAGGGATCCTGAACCGCTCACTTCAGCCAGCCACTCCATGGAAGAGCGATAGTCGGCCACGGAGTCCAAGTCGTCCTCCAGGAGGAGTGCCTTGGCCGCATCCCAGACAGCAGTCAGAGCGGGCACCCAGTCGCCGCCCTTGTCGCGACTCTCCTCATCGAATCTCCATGCATCAGACTCAGTCCTTTCATGCACCATCAGCCATGCCCAACCCATCGCCGACCCCAGGCCCCTTCCCTTTCTCGCCATTGAGACGGTCGAAGCGACCCCATCCTCGGCAGCCTTCCTGACCAGCCTATCTGCGAACGAGAGCGGGTCCGGCAGTTCAGCGCTCTCCCAAGGCAGCCTATCGAGCCTCATTGCCGTGCTCAGCGAGTCGTTAAGCTCTCGGAGGAACGCTCCGAAACCCTGCTTTCTCTTCGCTTGTTTCGAGTGAACCTTCTCTGCCTCGTCCCCTGTTAGTTTGTACATGCTCTCCAGGATGTCCTTCCCGTATTCGTCCCACAGGGAGACAAGTACCGGGTGGCAAGACGAATCTTCGAGCCTTATCACCGGATCCTCGAGGTCGAGTACCACACCGTCTGATCTCACGTGCAACCCGCCCTCGGCGGAGTCGAGAACGCAGGACAAGGCCCTGCGCTCGTCTTCAGTCCCTCCCATGTGCTCGAGGAAACCCCCCCTGTCCTCATCTGCGAACCAGTTGTTTCCGACTACGAAACCATCCTGGATGGAGTTCAGAATGCTGGCCCTGCATGCCCGAGAGACCACATTGTCCTCCAAGGACATCTTCAGCCATGTGCTGAGGACCTCACCGACCCTTTCCATCCCCTCTTCGGGCAAGGGCCTGTCATCAGGCCACCCTTCCGGCCTCCACATCCACGAGGCCTCACAGACCTCGCCTAGTTTGTTTGGCGGCATCATCGAGACTGCTATGCTGCGGGCCAGAGGCTCGTCGGTCTTGGCGAGAGCCGCTTGGGAGAGCCCAACCGTCGTCCCGTCTGAGAAGTCCAGCCTGAGCCACCCCTCTGCTGTGTTAGAACCGGAACCGACGATATCCTCGCTCAGGCCAATCGACCACTTGCACCCGTCCCCCTCGAGATCAACCGAGGTGTTGTCGAGCGTCCAACTCACCCATTCCTCAGGGGGATCAGGTTCGAATCCGGTGAAGACGAATCCCCCTTCCCACGAGAAGAAGTACTGCCCGGCCTTAGCATGGTCATCCCACACCAGCAGCCTAAGTCTGGGGTGGTTGAAGTTCTGGATTCCAACAAGGTGCCCCGGACGACCGCTCCCCCTCTTCAGGTAACTCGCATTGCCGTAGACATCGCTCTTGAACACAGAAACAGTGCTCAAGTCCTCTTCGGAAGCTGCCACAAGGCTTCCAGCAAGCGAGCGAGCGACGTCGCCACCACTCCTCTTTCCCATGCGTTTCTTGAGCCATCTCACATCGTTTCTCTTGGAGGAGACGACCTCCAACTCCTTCAGGGTGAGGGCCATCGGGTCCTTGGATCCGAAGAGCGTGACCTTGCCCAACTCTCCTACTATCTCAGGCAGGAAACCCTCCGGGTTGTCGAGGAGAGCATCAAGGCTCTTCTCCAATCTCATCTGGATTTCCTTTGATGCCTGTTTAATGCCTCTCACCCGCAATCTCTTCCTGCGATTCTTGTCTCCTGGGAATCGGACTTCTGCAGGTGGCTTGGCCATGCTATCGAGACCCCGGACACGAGGCTAAGTCTTGAGGTCGTCGGGAAACCTAGTACTCTTTTCGTCTGCTGAAAGCGTCCTTCTCGTTGTCACTCATGTTAGATGGGATAATCAGGGTATGAACATACCCTCCCCCGATAGATGACAACTCGTCCAGAGTGCCAGAAGACACCCTCTGCCTGCTAGTTCCAACATCGCTAAGCAGAATGCCATCCCACTCCCTTACTTTTGGAGGTGAAGCCCCACCAGATTCCTCCCCACCTGCCTTTTCTGACATTTTCTCTAGAATCGAGACTGCCTGTTGGGGACTCATCGGAGTAGGGAGATCGAAACCCATTCCAGTCGGGTCCAGGTCGAGTAGAACAAGCGTGTGCAATCCGCTGTTGCGATTAGAGCCGATCATCTCCAGTGGAGAGGTGGCCAGGTACTCCCCATATGGGTAAGGCAGGGTCACCTGCCTCCCGAATTTGTAGGACTGCAAACCAGACAGTGAGACAGCTAGAGATGTGGCTGACATCCCCGGGACAACCTCGAACCTCACGTCTTCCTCCATGCACCTTGCCTCTAGGTCGATGTGAGTGGTCGCCTGCATCGGATCGCCCACGACCAACAGTGCCACCGACTCCTCCCGTGCCTCTTCCAGCAGGCTCCCAGGGTCCTCTACTGATGGCCTCATCAACCTCTCCCAAGCACCGATTTCCTCCTCCAATAGATCCTCTTGGTCCTTTGGGAGCACGGCAGTGTATCCCTCCAAGTACCTCTTGCTGCAGCCCTTAGCGATGCTCTTTGCCCTCTCGGTCATATGCCCCAGATCACCCGGACCGATTCCAATCAGCCACAGCCCATGAGGGACTTCCTTGGATGCCATCAACCGTCGCTCATCATCCGTCGCTATCAATCTGATTGCATTCAGAACTTCAGTCGAAACGATCCCTTTTGTCCCAACTTGATGCCAGAGAAGTACTCGTCCCTCCTCGAGTCGAAGGGGTCCATGGAGTGTATCAGATCCTTGCTGTAGGTCTTGTACAGGTACTTCACCCAAAGGAAGCCCCTGTTCCCTCCAGCAGAGAGGAAGTCCCCCCCCGAGATCCTCCTGATCTGACCGAGAACGCCACCCACATCCTTGGAGAACCCGAGAACCCCTGTTTCCATGACCACGAAGGCCCCATCTTCGAAATCTTCCCATGCCGACATGTCGTTAATGTCCATCCTGGAGCAGGAATCGCACCCATACAGGTCCACCGTCACATCACCATGCTCGCAGTTAGGGAACATCGTTGACATGAATTGGAAGTAGTTCCCACTGCATGGGTCTCCAATCACCATCAGCCTCTTGGACTTCTCCTGAGCCATCTCTTTAGCCGCTTTGAAAAGCCTCCTTGTCCGAAGGTATCGTGCAATCGGGGATATCAGAACGCTCCTAATCACAGTCCACGAACCTCCGTCATTGTGAAGCGATGGTGCCCACCGGCACTTCAACGTGATGCGCCACTTGAGAGTACCAAACCGCGCGGTCGAGGACGCCTTGGAAGTACTCAGAGACAGAGGGTGGCTAGCGACAGGGATGCGGGTTATTCCCGATGAAGACGGTGATTACAGACTAGTCCCTCTAGACCCTGGGGCTCCTATTGAAATGACAAACCCCCTTGATGCCCATCAGGTTGTCCAGCATGAAGGAAGTATGGACAAGAGGGTGGACACCGATTGGTGGAACCACCTATCATTACTAGTCGACAAGGGGGTAATCGAGGCTTTCGGCGAGGACTGGCCCTCCTCACATGAGTTCATCTCAGACATGATGGTTGTGAGAATCGAGCAAAACCTCGCACCGTACTCTTCTAGGATTGCCGAGGCGAAACTCCGAGCCCATCCCCACATCAGACTCGTTCTGAATGACGAGGGCGTCCAAGGAGAACTTAGGATTCGCAAACTAACCCCAATTGGCGCTAGGGTCGATGAGGACATAGTCACAGAAAACATCCCAGAATCCGCATGCAGCACCAGGGTGTTTGTTAGGGAGTCCGGCAGATCCATAATATGCGACCCAAACAAGGCATATTTCTCCACAAAGCTCCAATCTGAGAGACTTGAGACACTGGCCCTATCCAAGGAGTTACGAGCATTAATTGGCCGACCGATCAACGTTTGCGATCCGTTTTGCGGGGTCGGCCCTGCTCTAGCGACCTTGCTATCCGAGCCGGATCTGGTCAAGCATGTCCTTGCTTCCGACCTCAACCCCGAGGCAATATCGCTTCTCTTGGACAACCTCAGGAGATGGGATCGTAGGGAGTATCCTTCTGACGCTTCTCCGATTTCAAGGCTCTATGATGACCGGATTGTAGGGGTTGCCGATGCTACCAAACTTCGTGAAGACGACTCACTAGTTGGGCGTTGGGACATGGTCATAGTCAACCTCCCTCATCGAACAATCGAATTCCTCCCATCACTAGTGCCACTTCTCGATATGTCTAGCCCCTCCCTTGTCAGGGGGAGGGTGGTGGTCTCCGAGAGAGAAATACCACATGCCAATGAAGAGATAAGGAGATCTTTTCCGGAACTGCTACCGGAATTTCCACAACCATCCCTCAAAGTAAAGAGAGACTACAGCAGCACTCTCAGATTATGCTCCTTCGAGGCTTGGATTGCTCCTGTTTCGACCGACAAAGATAGCAGCAAAAAGCACCTCTAAAAGGGAGACTGAGTGGCGCCCCGACCGGGATTTGAACCCGGGTCGCAGCCTCGACAGGGCTGCATGATAGGCCACTACACCATCGGGGCCGGCCCTCTGTCGAGATTGCCTCCCTTTTTCAAGGTTTGAGGGGGCATTATTGATGGCCCAACCACACCCAGGCCCTGCATGGGAGACGACCAAGTGGTCATCGACGTCATAGATAACGGAGGTCAGTGGACACATCGAGAGTGGAGAATGCTTCGATATCTGGGTGTGGAAACACAGATCCTTCCAAACAACACACCCGTAGAGGAACTCAGAGAACTCGATGGCCTGATTTTGTCGGGAGGGGCCGCCAGAGTCGGACTCACGGGAGAACTAGGGAACTGTGCCGCTTACCTCTCGTTGAAAGTCCCCATTCTGGGGATATGCGCAGGGCACCAGTTCATGGCTCGCCACTACGGAGGCGATGCAGGCGAGGCCCCCAAGCCCGAATTCGGAGCTGCGACCATTTCCCTAGTTGGAGATGGAGGCCCTCTGTTCCAAGGGACTCCCTCCGAGCAGACGGTTTGGGAGAGCCACAATGACGAGGTCACCATGACACCCCCGGGCTTCGTTGCAGTCGCCCAGAGCGAGTCATGCGAGGTCCAAGCTATGCAGAACGAGGATCTGAACAGATTCGGCCTCCAGTTCCACCCTGAGGTCAATGACACGGAGTTCGGCTCAAACATCTTTGAGAACTTCGTCAGGATATGCAAATCTTCCAAATCAGCATAGGACAGGTTGAAGAAGGCCCGGCAGGTCGCCGGCTCGGTAGCAATGAAGGGCGATCAGAACATCCTACACAAGTGCAGGAACTGCAACAGGACCGATAAGAGGGTATACAACCCTGCCACAGAGGAGCAATGCAGTCATTGCAATTCTCCGATGGACGCTCTCGAGATTCGCTACAAGTGCGTTAACTGCGGACACATGGCATGGGCCGAGGCCGGGTCAACCGGCAAGTCATGCCACAAGTGCGGATACCGAATCTTCGTCAAGCCCCGAAAGGACGGGATGTCCAAAGTCCTGAAGGCAGAGTAGAATAGTTGAGTTCAAGGTCCCCCGCCCCCCCATACGTCCATGGCGAGTTGGCTCGTGACAGAGGCACCCACGAGGTTCGAAGAACTGGCGGTGCCGGAGGTAGTGAAACAAGCACTACTTTCCACCAGCACCTCAGCAGAACCGCCCCACCTGCTAATCACTGGCCCGGCCGGGGTCGGTAAGACGGCTTGTTGGAGACTATTCGCGAGACAGATACTCGGACCGGGATGGAAGTCGACCACACACATCCTGCAAGCTCGTGACCTGGTTAGGCAGAGAGGTGCCATGGCTACATTCGAGGAGTTTCTCAGACCAAGCGGATCCGAGAAGGACACTCTTGCGGGCAGGACCAGCCTCGATGCATTCGACAGAGGAATTTCTATTTCTGACCCAAAAGAGGTTGCTCCAGCTGGCTCCGAGGCGGAGGTCGAAGTCGGTACAATCCCGATTAGCCGACTGATTGTCATAGAGGATGCGGACTACTTGGGGCATATCCGCCAAGCATACCTCAGAAGGATGATGGAGACTGTGGGGACCGCCTCTAGGTTCATTCTGGTCGCGCGCGCGCCTTCGCGGATAATCGATGCGCTTCGTTCTAGAAGCCAGATGATTCGCATACCCTCCACAGGGAGAGAAACCATCACCACAACACTCTCGGAGATTGCAGGCAGGAATAACTGCGTCCCCGCAGAGGGAGTTTTGGAAGACATCGCGTACATCTCGGACGGGAATCTGAAGAAGGCGATTTTCACCCTAGAGATGCTTGACATCAGGAACCTCGTATCGGACAGGTCATCAGTTCACAAGATGGTCCAAGCTTCAACCCTCCAAGCAGGCAGGAGGCTCGTGGAGCTGGCGATCAGGGGCAAGGTAGTAGAATGGAAGTGGGAAAACCAGGGAGGCAGGAATAGGAAAGTTCTCTCAGGAGCAATGGCAGAGGTGGATGACCTCATGAATAACCACGGCCTTGATGCAACTGACCTACTCTCACAAATCCACGGCGTCATAGTCGGCAGGAGGCTGAGCGTCCCACAAACCCTCCGAGAGGAGATGCTAGACGCACTATCTGAGTGCGATGTTGGATTACAACGAACCACTTACCCGAGAATCCATTTCGAGAGGTTCCTTCACAGAACTGCATCTGCAGGCAAGAGCCACGGACTATCGATGTCGTGATGGCGGGCGCGGCAGGATTCGAACCCGCGGTCCCCGGCTTAGGAGGCCGGTGCATTATCCAGGCTATGCTACACGCCCGTTCCCGCGAGCACGACCTCTTGAAGAAATGTGCCCCGAAAAAAACAAGAATCCACGGTCTGTTATCCGATGCCATCAAGCGGAGAAAGCACCTCGAGAGAATGTGGCCAGCAACTCTTCCGACCTCCCTAATCCGTATGGCGAAGATGCCACCTTTGGTCAGAAGTCAGAAAATGCATTGAACAGAAGAGTCCGGATAAGAGACTCCCAACGAGTCATGTGGACTACAATCGCCACCATTAGGGGCAGCAGAAGAACGAGGATTCTGGTCTCCATGCTTGCCATACTTGCCACATCCCTATTTGCCTCTGGCTGGGGCGAAGAGCACCTATTGGCAGGAGTGGCACTTTTCGCGATTCAAGCCACGCTCTTCTTCCCTACTCTTCTGGCAGCTTCCTTTGCCCAGATGTCAGCAAGGGACAGACTTCAGTTGAAAATAGGTAACAATCGTTCAATGGAGGCATATCCTGGAGTCGAACGGATTCTGAACACCCTCCATGAAAGAACCCTCAGGGAGAGAACGAGGATTCTTTGCGCTGTCCTTGCAGTGGGGGCCCTCAACTCGGTTGACAACTTCGAGACTGGCAACATCCTCGCATCGATACTCTACGCTCTGGCTATTTTCCTTGGATCTATTTCTATCATCAATACCCTTCAACTGGAGCGCCGGATTCCTATGACTGACGAGGACTTCCCACTTCTCTCAATGCATGCACCCACTCTCCATCAGAGCACCTTGAACCGAGTGCTCTCGGATTTGGTCGTGGCCCATTTGGATCCTGAGACAGCAGGGGCATGGGACGATTGGCTAATTGAGTTGGAGAATAAAGTTCGTTCGAACCAGACCCCAGAGTCAGCAGTTGAGCACCTACTGCGTGTCCTTCACCTCAATCACCTCGAACTCCTTGACAATGAAAGATTGGTTTCCGAATCCAAGAGGGTGTTTCGTGTGGCTGCAATTGACGATTTGAACAACGAAGAATCGAAGTTCTGCTATCGAACCCTCCGAAGACTAATGGCTCACACAAGAGCATGGCAACCGGGTCTTTTCAGGCTAATAGATCGACTCGAGGATGCGGCACTAAGGGGCCACTCATCACTAACTGAGAATATGTGGAGACTGGATCTAGACATCCCCCCGAGATGTTCTCAGGCTCAGGGAGATTTGTTCGTAATGATTCACAACCACTCCCGAAAGCCCTCCCAGGTCGAAGTCGACATCATCGCGGCAGACGGGGAACCACATCACCAGACTCTAAGGCTTAACCCCCCTGTTTCCAGACAGCCTAAGAAACCAGCAAAGATAGGAGAGGAGGGAAACGACATCGTAGACGTCCTCGGAAAACTAATCGACAATTCACTGGTGCTGTGGATTGGACTGGCATGGCCGCCGGGTTCGACAGGTTCCAAACCGATTCAAGTCAATCTGAGAGGGCCAAACGGCGAGACAGTCTCATCCTTCGTTGTTCAGACTACCCTGTCCTCTGGATTCAACCCAGAAGGCGCAACTGAGAAGATGTTGGACGCGGCGGTGGCCGTTAGGAGAATCGCAATTTCCGTCGCCGAGTGACATCTTGGAGAGCCCCCATAAAGCGTCACGTTCTTGTGATTGGGACCTCTGGCCATCTTGAAAGATGGAGTCCAGAGAAGTAGTGGTAATCGGTTCAGGCCCCGCAGCTCTTCGCGCTGCGATAGCCTGTTCGGACGCTGGCGTGGTGCCTCTGGTCATAGATGAACTTGGAATCGGGTCTGGTTCGGGAGCCCCCCCTGTCGCTGGGCTTGCTGCCTCAATCGACGAGTTGAACTCACAGTCTCACATGGAGGATACACTTGCCGCAGGTGGGGAATTTTGCAACGAATCAGTCGTTTCTAGGACTTGCAACGAGGGAGTCCCAACTCTAGCCGAATTGGAAAGATGGGGCTTGGCTCTAAGACGCAGGGATGGGGGACTGCCTCACACGGCTCCTGCTCCAGGTCATCAAGTCCCACGCCTAACTGGATGTGGTGACTCAACCATCAGAGAGGTTACTAGAATTCTTGAGGAACAGGCGATCAAGAGAGATATTCAGCGAAATGCAGACTATTTGCCCCTTTCCATTGTCTCTGACAACAACCAAGTCAGAGGGCTAGTAACGCTGAATATTTCCACAGGAGAAATCGAACCATTCCAGACCAAGGCAGTCATTCTCGCGACCGAGGGGCACCAAGGACTGTGGTCGAATCCGAATGAGGGTGCGGGAACCGGGGCGGCTCTTGCCATATCTGCCGGCATCGAGCTGAGGGGGATGGGAAGAACCCCTAGGCATCCACTAACGATCAGGGATTGCAGTATCCACATCCCCATGGATGTACTTGGATCAGGAGGCAGGATCAGGAGGGAAAATGGGGATGACATTGGTCCAGAGGAGGCTCTAGAGGGAGAGCCCTGCGTTCTTGATTTGAGAGGATTGGATCCAGACGCAAGGTCTTGGTTCTCCCAGACATCACTGCGAATCAGAGACAGGCTCGGACTCGACATCACAAGAGACGTAATCCCATTGTCCCCAGGAGTAGCATACACTATCGGAGGAGCTCCTTGCGACCAAGAAGGCAGAGTAATCTTCGAGGGACAAAACACAGGCGATGAATCAACCAGTCTCTGGCACACCGGTTTGTATGCTGCTGGGAGGAGTGCCAACACTGGTATGCACGGGGCTTCACCACTACCTGGAAATATCCTGCTGGATGACTTGGTTTCTGGAAAGGCAGCGGGCGCTCACGCCGCTACATGGGCTCCCATCAACCACTTCGGCGGCTCGGACCGAATAGAACAGGCCGTTCAAGAGGCATCAAATCTAATCTCATCAATTAGAGAGGGAGAAGGGATGACTGTCGGGAACTTCGCTTCCAAACTATCCTCTGCAATTTCGACGGGACCTTCCTCTATGGAGGCAGCAATAGCCGAGATACATGACATCAAGGATTCCGGCATCCGCCTCACTGATACTTCTAAAGTGATGAATACCGAAATGGTGGAGGCTCTCAGATTACACGGATTAGCCTCGGTGGCAGAGTCAATCATAGCATCCGGGTGATCAGATGGGAGATGACAAAACCATCTTCTCAATGATTATCAATGGAGAGATTCCCTGTCACAAGGTATACGAGGACGATTTGGTCCTCGCCTTCCTCGACATCAACCCATTCAGTACTGGCCACACCCTTGTAGTCCCTAAGGAAGCCTGTAGGACGCTTGACAAGTTGAGCGATGAGTCATCAGAGGCTTTGGGACGTGTTCTCCCAAGGATCTCAAGAGCGATATTGAGAGTGACCGGAGCCGAAGAATTCAATGTCATCCAGAATAACGGTCCAAACGCATTCCAGAGCGTTTTTCATGTTCATTTCCACATAATCCCCAAGATGAAGGATGGCAGAGGCCTTACATTCCCATTCAAATCTTCACCGATAATTCACGAGGAAGCAGAAAATTTGGCTAAGTCGATCAGGGAATTGTTGGATTGACTCACTCTCAATAATCAAGACCTCAAACCCACTCGGAATCCTGTGCCGGATATGCATGGCGCCCCAAATATCGAACCAGAGCTATCCAGCGGAGCAATGAAACTCAGAAGAAAGAAACTCGATCGTCTCCCTTGGGACCACACCGGCAAACACCCGGGAAACCCACTCTTCTGGAAGATCATAGTTCTGATGATGGGCATCGGACTACGGTATATTTTCAGAAGCAGACACTATGACAACCTCCCTGATTTTGAGGGTGGCAGAGTTTTGTCGGCTATCCACCTAAATGGCCTTGTAGACCCTACGACAATGGTACATTCCCAAGACCGCAGGGTCATCTCGATGGGCAGACATGATTTGATGACAATGCCCCTAATAGGCTGGTTCTCAAGGAGAATGGGCTCTCAGCCGGTAATTAGGAAGTCAGAGATAGAGAAAGGAGTCTCGGATGAAGAGTACGCGAGAAAGATCAACGACAGGACCTTATTGACAATGACAAACTGCATCGCTTCAGGACACAATGCCCTGGTGATGCCCGAGGGGAAGTCACATCAGGACTCCAAACTTCACAGATTCAAGACGGGCCCCATGAGGTTCGCGTTAAACGCGGCCTCAATCGCACAACACAGAGGACTCCCAACCCCTGCACTACAGCCCATTGGACTCCACTTCCGTTGTCACTATTGGTTCAGGACAGATGCCTTCGTGGAGTTCCAAGACCCCATTCCAGTAGATGCTCCAGATGTTGAGGGGGCTGCAGAGCGATTGTCATCTGGGGTATGGGAGGAGCCACCATCCGAACAGGTTTTTTTCCTCCGAGACAGATTATTCTCCGCACTTTCAGAGGTCACTCCAGACGCCCCAGATTGGGAAACCTACCGCGCATGGCACCTAATCGGGCACATCCGATCGAATACGGCTAAGAAGCCACTCCAGTCATTCAAGGATGAAGTACTTGCAGCCAGGAATGTCCGAGACTTGCTTGCAGACAGAGAACCGCCCGAGGATCTCCTGGGCCCCTCAATTGAGGCTGCAAATATACTACACGAACACGATCTGGATGGGCGCTCGATAGAAGGGCTAAACCTGAGGACAGATAGGATGTGGATCAGGGCCCTAGCAGGTGTTTTCCTGATGTCACTCTCTGCTCCAGTCACTATCCCTTCGACTGGAGCTCAGGCACTCTTAGCATGGTATATGGGGGACAGAACAGACGAGGGAATAGATGCTAGGACCACCTATCACTTCCTAGCTGGTATGTTCTCGCCAATCCTATTCTGGATACCCATCGCAATTGTGACATCACTGATTCTCATTCCACCATCTCTGGCAACATCCCTGCTCAACCTTGGACTAGCGGTGGCCATAGTCCTCCTAATACACGCTTCAAACGTAGTATTCCTGCTTGGATATGACTGTTGGACCGACTTCTCCAACTCCTCTAGGAGTGCTCGTCTTGCGTCTTCCGAACAAGGAAAGAGGCTCGTTGAACTCATTGATGATATGAGAGCCAACCTCAACTTGCTCTAAATAGGACCCCTTATTGGAACATTCGTGAACCATAACGAGGCCGCTGACTCAATCAGGTCATGGTTGGAAGGCGAGAGGCTAGAAGCTAGAGAGGTGAAAGACCCCCAGGCGATAATCCATCTCCATGTACGATACCCCCCAACAAAGCAAGGGCATCTGTTCAATATTGTAATACCCAAGAACAGGAATCTCGTATTGGTGTATTCCATCACAAGAGTAGACGAGGGCCAGCAGGAATCAATGCAAGAAATGGCCAAAGAAGTATCAGAGGACTGGGAGGAGTGGCTTCATGAAACCAGAATCAGGATGACTTCTTCAGATCTAGATTGGGTTCTGCACGTTGGCAAGAGCAAAGATGGCGTGGCCGGCCCCCTCCAAGCATTCAACCTTTCAAGACCGGTTTGGCTTGATGGACTCACACAGAACGAGTTTATGCAAAGCATGAGAAAGGTTTGGCTGACCAAACTATCTTTGATTCATCAAATAAAGTATGGTTTCGGAAACGGAAAGGGGAAGCCAGGACCCGTTGACGATTGGGAAGGAAAGAAGTCAGGTCGAGCGTCGAGACAGCCACAAACAAGGCAATCAGAGATTGACACGGATGAGACCGGCGGCTTTGGGAAGGACTTTGATCCACTAGAGTGGGCGTAGTCCTAGACAGATTCGGCAACTTGCAAAAAGTGACGGTAATGGGTTTAGATTAAGTATTCGAGAAATTCGAATGATGATGATGCAGTACGACCGTTCCTTCGACAAGGGAGGTATCTCTAGCAAGAGGAGCGGCACGATGATTGTCTTGTTGATGCTTCTCAGCATTCTAGCATCGTTCTCTTCCCCAGCCAGCGCTAGCGATATCGTAATCACAGATCCAATAGAAGTCGTGCAGAGTGGCGTGCATAACGACAGAATGATGGCCATGGGCGCAGACTCGGAAGGAAACGTGCACGTTGTCTGGAGCCGAAACACGAACCATCTGTATTACAAGATGCTTGACCCGAGGGGCGAAACTCTGATCTCAGAGACTCAAATCTCCGATCCAGGGGCCCATAGGGCATGGCATCCAGACGTCACCGTAGACAGTGACGACATGGTACACGTTGTTTGGACTGATAGAGCGGGACAGTACAAGATAATGTACACGCTCCTCGACCCTTCACTAGACGATCAGAATGGGGACGCATCACTAGACTCAACACTGTCCGTAGTGCCAAACGACTTCGAAGTTGCAAACAATCCTCAGAACCGGGATTGGCCGGCTATTGACGTGGACTCAGAAAACAACCCACATATCGTTTGGGAGGACACATTCGAGCCTCTGGAGCTATACTACCAGCAGTCACAGATATTCTACAAGATGCTCTCAGTGGACCAAGTAGCTAGAGTAGTGATTGTTGAGATTGACAGCACACTACTGACCCCGATTCTTGGACAGAAGGGACACCCCGACATTGCAGTCGACATCAACGACTTCGTACAGATCGTTTGGGATGACACCAGAGGAGGTCAGGTTGAGATGGTCGTCCCAATCGATACCTCCGGCTCGATGAATGCAGAATGGGCAGACATGTGTGCGGTGTTCTACGGAGGAAACTTCGCTAGTGGAGGATATTTCGTAGGACTGAAGCCATTGCTGGTCAGTGCCAATATGAGTGTGTATGAGACTCTCTATGCACTAAGCGGTAATTGGCCAGCAGCAGCAACAAGTGGAAACTGTGCTGATGCCTATCAGACCGGAGGTTCAGGGAGCCAAGGTCCCAGAACCACCCCACTAGGGCCGGGAGACTCCTCGGGCGGCATCAGAGAACTAACCGAGGTCGTTTACAATAACCAGGCAACGAACCTCCCAGCAGATGGTGGGTACTACAGCGAGTTTTGGGGACCAGCATCTACGTGGGCCTGCCTCTCTTACAGGGATATCCAAGGTAGGCAGGGACTCGCCGCAAACCCTCCAACATCACTGGACCACCGATGGAACGACAACGCTACTCGAGTAGTCATACCAATCTCCGACGAGGGCCCCTATGGTGGCACACCTATGGACAATGACGACACCTCGAGCATCAACCAGGCACACGACGCGTGCGTTTTGGCCCAAACCAAGCCATACCCCCTATGGGCCGGTTCTGATACGGCAGTTGGTAGCTACATGATGGATCTGGCACAGTGCCCAGTAGGCTCCGGTCTCAATACCAGAACATGCAACGGTGCAACGACTCGGACCACCTCCGGAGAGGGACAAATGTACCAGTTCCCAACTACTGCTGGATCTTCATCTGAGCTAGAGATTATGGTTGAGGCAATGGTTTACCTAGCCACAAACAACTCGCGCGAGATCTACATGACAGTTCTTGACCCCCATTCCCTGTTGGAGAATCCTTGGCCGGGTTGGAGCAGAGGAGACCCCGGGACCGAGGCAAACCAGAATGGGTACTACGTCGAGGACATAGGGCCTTCAGAGGACGAACAGGGATATGGGCACCTAGTAGTAGTGAATGACACCCAGATTACCAACAATCCAGCATACAGTCTGCACCCCTCGATTGCTATCGATAACTCTGGCAACACTCACCTAGCCTGGCAGGATGGCAGGCTCTACCCGGGTTGCGACGGAGCTACTGGTGGAATCGACATCGAGGGCGCCTACGAGGTTTACTACACGCGACTCCGATTGAGGGGTGCCGCAGAGTGGGACGGTGTGCCAGATGGACTTCCTGCCTATGGAATAAAACAGATCGCCTCAAGTGCAATTTCGACTCCAGAACAATGCGAGGGCGCCTCTGAAGAATACCCATTTGCGCCCAGTTCGGTTGCTCCGCAAATTCTGACAGATTCTTTCGACAATGTGCACCTATCTTGGATTGATTATAGTTTCACAGAGTGGCAGGAGACCATAATGTACGCTAGGCTGAACAACACTAACGAAAAGTACCCTCAAGGGTTCCCTTTGAATTCAGCAGCATCTTCGATTCTTGATCCGTGGGAGGTTCGAGAAGTTACCAATTGGACCTCTGATAAACTCGGTCCAGCAATGTGTCAGCCAGAATGCAACACCGCCGAAGGCCACCACTTATTCCCTGATTTCAACCTCGACAGGGGGATGCCTCCCGCGTTTGCTAATGACCTTGGTAGCGGGGCACACATAGGTTGGTCCGACAAGAGGTGTGACTGGGAGGGCTCCAACGCAAACAAGTGGACTCTCTGCTATGTCCACGTGCTTACTGGCCTAGTTGACCTCTCCTTAGCCTGTGATGATAAGATTCAGACAAATGCAAACATAGAGGGATACCCATTCGAGTGCCCTACAGACGCTGAGACATTCTATCACACAATAGAACCCGGCGAACTTACAACTTTCAACCTCACAATCGCGAACCCGACTCCTGGGCCTTCGGAGTTAGTTAGAGACACGTTCACAGTCACCATGGAAGGCATACCCAATAATTGGACAGCCACCCTCTTCTACATGACCAATAATACGCCAATCTTCGACTCGACCCCCGTGTTCCTAGATGGCGGGGCCATAGACCCACTCTATCTCAGAGTCAGAACGCCTACGATTTATCAGGCGAAAGACGATGAATTGGCCCAAATCAGCATCATCGCTACATCTTCAAAGGATCCAGCAATTCGCAATAAACTCACACTCCTAACTCTAATGGACGTAGTCCATGGAATCGAACTCGACACTAGTCACTATCAGGTAGATGTCGAGCAAGGCAAGTCAGCGGTTTTCTCGATTTCAATCAAGAATACTGGAAACGTGTATGACACCTTCGCATTCTACGACCCGGCTACGTTGGAAGGTCAGAATGAGTGGGCATTGCCGTTTGGATGGGGGATAGATTTCCCCCTCCACATATCCCTTGATCCGGGACAGTCAGTCACTAGGAATCTGAAGGTCAGCGTGCCAGAGTCACAGGACCCAGGGACATTCGCCATCTACCTGAAGGGGTGGTCAACAGGTGAACCAGTACTATCTGTCGATAGAGGGACGTTTGACGTCCTAGAGCTGTGGATAAACGTCTCAATCAGGACGACCGGGAATATCGTCTTCGACATTGGTGATACGAAGTTGTACGTTCTCCCAGGGGAGTGTGCTATTTTCCCAATTCAAGTAAACAAATACTTCACACCCGGCCACATTGTATTCACAACACCAGGCGCTCCGATGGACAGGCCTGCCGATGCCGACATCAACTCTTGGAGATTTGATCATTGGACGGTAGATCTGGACTTCTCCGAGTGGCCAGGAAGCCCATCCTCAGCGGATCAGGACATTTATTGGGCCCAAGTTGGGACTACCTACACCGTGAGTGCTGAGATGTGCTCCCCATTCAACGCAACAGCCGGAATAGGCGAATCGGTCACCGTTCGAGCACATCTAGACGGGACCCCGAAAGTACGCGACTCAGTCCTGATACTAACCAATGTTGTCCAGAGGTACGAACTAGAGTCAACCGTCCCTGAAACTATCGTTGACCTCTACCCAGGGCAATCCTACCAGATGAATACAACCGTCTCTAACCTAGGAAACGGGCAGGACAGGTACGATATAACCATTGAATCGATCGTAGACAGCCAAGGAGGGGCCCATGTTTGGGATATGGATATCCCCAGGATTCTTTTCGAGGAATTGAATAGAGACGAGTCCCAGACAGTGCCAATCTTCATCAATGTCCCAGTGCAGACACTTGCAGGCGATTATACAATCACATTCAATGTACTAAGCGAGGAGCCATTCCCCTGCACCGAGGATCCGTGTGAGGGGACAAAGCTCCAGGATCAGATTGTAATCAGGGCTACAATAATTGAATTCCATGACATGCAAATCTCACTCGACCCAACTGTCGAGAGCAAGATCAAGACAACAGCCCCAAGCAGAATCGTCAGATACACGCTAAACGTATCCAATTTCGGGAATGTCGAGGACCAACCAACAATCCACAACCACACATATGACGATGTAACCAACGTCTGGTCCGTTAGGCCTGGACTCGGATCCCTCAGCACATGGGAGATTGATTACGCCCTGATCGAGGGATTCGGAACAGAATTCCCGTTAGAGAAGCCATGCGTGGAGTTAACTGTAGAGGAAGAGAACCAAGTCACTCAACAGTTGTCGCAAGGAGATGGTCCCGAATACTGCTATGTCACCGCTGCTAACACACTCACCCTCCCAATGATGCAACCATACACTACACTCCAATTGGTGGTAATCGTCACAGTAGCTCCGGACGCGTCCCTGACAGATAGAAATATAGGAATCAAGGTGCTCTCTATGCATGGCTCATCTGATCAGGGAGGTGATTTCGATGAGACCGAGGTTTGGACCGACTCGTGCACCTTAGATAGCAACTCAGACGGATTCCCAGACAATCTGCCTCCCGATTGTGATAACAACGAACAGATTCTTGAGATGCGTCTAAGAGCTCCTGATTTGGTCCTCGAGAGCGTCATTGCTCCAGACAAAGAGGCGGCAATTGGGGAAATGCTCTCCATCAACGTCTTCATTACAAACAGGGGGAATGCCCATGCTACCGATGTGAACATTATCCTATGCAAGGACCAGTCGGAGTCGGACATTAAGAGGAACGGCTGCAAAGAAGAGAATATCGTCTACAGGCAGATAGTCAACGCAATCATGCCAATCGGGCAGTCGGATACCGATCAGTCGGATCCAATTACTCTGCTATACATGGTCGAGCCAGGGAATCACGATATCGTAGTGGTGGTTGACCCTGACAACACCATCGTAGAGACTGATGAAAACAACAACATCGAGAGGATTGGGAAGATGAAATCCCCCCTCGGATCACTCGATGTAGGAAGGGAACTAGTCGTCAGGTTTGCAGTGCCAGTCATCATCCTCGGAGCAACCTTCTCCCTCTTCGGAGTCGCAGGTTACGTGATTTGGGGCCGGAGAGTCGAGGCCCTTGCAAGGTTCTCTGAGCTGAGCAGCCTTCTTCCCGGTTCCGATGACGACGACATGGTATTCTGAACTACTTGGCCATCCACCATGGCAGGGGCATCGAGTCACTCCCTGAGACGAAGGTTCCAGAACTAGTCGCGAAGTCCCTCATCAGACGATCCCTGAGGGTATCCATCATCTTCTCAGCATGCATGGACTGGATCCGCATACCCTGAGAGAACGCATCTAGGTCCAAAGGCCTCCGAGGGTGCCTCATCATCGCATGTGCGAGCTGCCTCTCTTCGTATGACTCGAAATCTTCATCAACACTAGGAGACACTTTGTGCATCACCTGCTGATGAAGTGCAATAATCGAGTCCCTTTGCCGGTCAACACTTTCCAATGCCGCATCCAACTCTGACAGTATCCCCATCGCATCAACCATGGGGAGCGTCTTCCTAGTTCCTATCCTCCCAACCACATTCTCTAGATTAGCAGGCAGGCTTCCGGACAATCGCATCCCTTTGGGCATCTTTCTATGCTCCGCCCTAAACAGGTCCGGACCTAGGTCCAAGCGAATCGAAAACGACTGATTCACTCGGTATACCTTCTTTGGCGGACCCCCTCTATCCGACTTCATAGTTTCAGAATCCACGAAACCAGCCTCCTCTAAGACTTTGAGATGTTTGACTACCGCCTGCTGGCTCACATCGAGCAATTCTGATAGTTGAAGAGGGTAGTGAGGCTCTTTGACCAAGTGCTTGAGAATCTCTCTTCTAGTTGGATTCTCCAGGATGCTGAGGGACTCATCGAACCCTACCACCACTTACCAACTCAAGGTTGGGTAGTCAACACCCTCTAAAAACCCAATCTAGATGAGTATGGCGATAACTTCGATTCCAGTCAGCCTTCGTCCCACCGCTTCCAAGTTTCATCAACAGGTTCCTCTAGCGGGGTTTCGGAGGAACGGATGTCCATAGCCACGAATGGGCTTGGGGCACCCTCAGAATCCCTAACTCCAGATTCACCATTCTGAATTTCATCCAGGATGACACTTCCATTATCCATAATTACGAATTGATCAGGCATCTTTCTTTTGTCCGTCCACACCATGATAGCTAGCACCAGACCAACTAGGCCAACTGGGGATCCTATGCAGCAACCAATGTAGAAAAGGTACATCCAGTAGTTCCCGATCAATTTGCTTGCAGACACTTCATCGTCAACTAGCCACAGATCCGAACTCCCTTTATTTTCCAGTGTATAGTTGCCCCCCAAGTTTTCGAAAACCCTAACTGGCGTGTAAACCGTCTCCTCGTCTGCACCTATACGTTTAGAATCCAACAATCCCGGAGCTCTTCCCGTGATTTCGACACCCTGAGAATCCAAAAGTATCAGATTGGCATCGGGTTCTCCGTCATCGGAAATTCTCAGAGCGGAGACTATCGCTGACTCCTCTATACCGAAAGAAATCGACTCCCCCGGGCCTAATTTTACGATATTGTTGGCTTCTGGATCGTATGAATCAATGAACTCATCAGACACCTGCCAAAGTGAAATTACCGCCAAAAGGAGAAGGGACGCTGAAGACGCTGTCGCTATGCGAGCCCATCGCCTTCTTCCTTCAGACACAACCCCTCCTCTAGCCACCCATCTATCAGGGTTGTTTCAGTATGTGATTCCCATTGCCCCTAGCTTCTCCGGCAAGTAGGTGTCCGTCACGAAGTCTAGGCCGTACTTCGCAAGTGACTGCTGCTCAGCCTTCTTCCCAATCTCCTGCATCAGCTGAATCTGCTCCTGCCACCACCCAGTCGCGAATCGCGGGTCGCTAAGCTCTGCATTCAGAGCATTCAGATCCTGCTTGGTCAAATCATCGCTTGGCAGGTCATAAGCCAGGATGTCATCTGCGGTAATGCCTAGGTAAGTCGCTTCCTTTGTTGCTAGATACTCGGAGATATGGGCCGTCTTTATCGCACCATAAGCAATGCTCGCATAGATTCTAAATGACCACGGGTCGCAGTCCGCGAACACCATTATCGGCTTGTTCCACTGATCACTCATCCTCCTCATAATCCTCCTAGTCGATCTAGCCGGTTGTCCCTTCAGATGAACCAATGCGCATCTTGCCTCCTCGTCGAAACCATTCTCCACGAGTCTGTCGAACATACCACCCGTCTCTATCGCCATTATGAAGTCAATATCCTCTTCGACCATACGAAGCTTCTCAGACTCTACGTTGTATGGCACTCCGTAACCAGAATCCCCAACATCATCACGACAGTTGATTCTCATCCAGTCACCCTTGCGATTCCTCTCTTCGAATGTCACATTACCAATTATTCTGGCCCCATCCTCCTCTGGTCTAAGCCCAAAGTCCTCTCTCAGGCATTTGGTAACTATTTCCAAGTCTTCGGAGACTCCATTGCTCTCATTCTGGCTCGAGAACTTTCCGTGCCCCCATCCCTCAGAGATGTAGTACATCTCCCTCAGTGTGGAGGTCTTGCCATCAGAAATCATGCCTTCTACGAATTCTGTGATGTGCAGGGCCCTCAGAAGTTGTCGGGCCGAACCTAGGGAGGTTGCATCTCTAATCGTCTGCTTCTTCCCATATTTGTACACCCCTAGATTCTTGTCGAATCCGATGTTAGACTTCGACCTCACAGGGAGAGTCATCGTTGGGGGGTTACCCTTCAACATCTTGTCATGCATTTCCGAGGCGACTCCATGCAATGCATCGATAACCTCCTCTTTCGTCTTCTGTCTGTCCATTGTCATTCAAATTCCTCCGATTCATCCGTAGCTGAGAAATCACCAAACAGGCTTGTCTGCCCTTCTTCCAATGATTGGGATTGAGTGACCTCGCTTTGTTCCGCCCTTTCCTTCAGTTGGGAAATCGCCTCCTTCGGTTTCTCGAATTCTGTCTCTGCTGCCTCTAGTGCCTCCGACTTCCTTAACTCCTCAAGCAACTTCTCGTCAATCTTGGTTGCTCCGATTACTTCTCCGTTGCCTCTATAGAAAATCTCCGCATCACTCCATTCGCCCCTTCTGAGACCCGAGACACCGAAGTGAATCGTCGTAGCAGATCCAGGATTCAGCGTATCCAGCCGCCACGCCCATAGGCCACTAGCCTGTTTGCTCCCTCCAAGGGCGTTTTCCGCAATCGCAGTGTCTTCGCTTTCAGGCCATTTGGCTAGAATCGTATACGCTCTTGCCCTTGCAGTGTAGTTGTAAATCGTAATTGAGCAAGTAGCAAGCTTCCTCTCGTCATCCCACCCTAACTCCTCTTCGCAGAATACAGCATCCATTATCTTGGTGATTATCGGAGCCAAATCAGGCTCTTCCCTCGATAGCAGTTCTGAGGATTTTCTCGAAATCTCAGGGAGAATGATGTTTATCAGTTCGAACTTCTCTCTGGCTTTCTTTCTCTGCGAACTCTTCTTCAGATGCCCCTTCAGACCTCTTCCAACCTCTAGCATGGCCAGTCTAATCTCTTCGAAAACCTCCTCATTGTCTGAAACAGCCTCCTTTGCCTCGCTAGTGAATTGCACATTAGTCGATGCTAGGTGGATTAGGACGGCCGCCGGTCCCTTGGGAATCCCCTTGCCTCCGGGGTGGTCCAAACCGTACCTCTTCCAATCCACAGCCTCCAGGGCCTTTGTTAGGAGGCAACCACCCTGTTGATACATCAGCGGCACTCTGTTTGCAAACCGTAGAACTTCTATTGGACCGTCCGCACTAAGATCCCCTCCAAATACCAACCCAACTTCAATCTGAAACGGATTCCCTTGAGTAACCTTGGGACTCCTAGTAATGGTAGATGCGAAACGAGAGTCTATGGCTTTCGACAGTCCTTTTTTGATTAGCAGGTCCTCAATTGGTGAAAGACAATCAGTGGGTGGAGCCAGCAACTTGACTTTCCTGAATGCAGTCACCATCCCTTGTGCATCATCTGCCGAGATTCTCTTTGGACTCCTGCCTTCGTCCAATCCCGCTGCTGCAAGGATTTCCCGTGCAGCTCGCATACTAACTCCAGAGAAATTGTGCCTGAGGAAGGAAGTCATCTTCCTTTCTTCGGACTCTCTCAACATCCTCTGAAGAGACCCCAGTTGAATCCCATGAGGGTGTGGGCGTATCTCGCTAACTTCTCGTGGCAACCTCTCAGTAGTCCTCTGCCAGTCACCCTCTTCGATAATGCTCCCGTCTCTATCTCGGACCACTAGGGAGATACTAGCATGGGGGTTCACAATTGAAGTCATTCGGAGGTACTGGTGAACAGATTGCCTCCCCCTCTGGTATTTTGCTCGCATCTCGCACTCTACCCTTAATCCATGAGAAACGCTCTCCTCTGTTTTCTCATCCAACCATATGTCCCTGGTTTCACCGGATTTTGTTGCCCGATTCCTCCTTGTGTCAATGCCTAATTCGACGAAAACCGCCGATGAGTCTTTGGCGATCTTGGACACTACTTTTGTCTTTGAGCCGGCAGTCAATTGACTGTACATCACGACCCCGGTAATGCCGATTCCTTGCTGGCCTCTGGTTTGCCTGATTGCATGGAACCTCGAACCCAATAGAAACTTTCCAAATACATTCTCGATGTCCTCCCTGGGAATTCCCGGACCATTGTCTTGAGTAATCAGCCTCAGTCGATCTCCCTTCATTCTCTTGATTTCCACATGTATCTCTGGGAGTATTCTTGCTTCCTCACAAGCATCTAGAGAGTTATCCACTGATTCCTTTACTGCTGTGATGATCGATCTCTGAAGTGTATCGAATCCTAGGAAATGCTTGTTCTTCTCGAAGAACTCGCTAATTGAAATCTGCTTTTGTTTGCTAGAGAGTCTTTCTGCAGGGTCCATTCGTCCACCACCACCAAGTCCTCCCTTGTCCGAATGACGAGGGGCTTGCAAGGTAGCCCATGCCCGCCACGAGGCCGCTATTGAACAATGCCCCAAGTTCTAGGCGTAGTCACTCGTTTCAGAAGAATATTTCAGGATGCCATGCGGTTATTTTCCCAGTGAAGGCGCTCGTCATTACCGTGAGAGGGCTTGCAAGGTAGAGCCTCCCCGGGCCCGATCGACCCTGGAAGTTCCTATTTATCGCTGAAACAGTAACCTGCTCGGGGTCATCACTCACCCCCGGCCCTGCTCCTATGCAAGCACCACATCCAGGATCGATGAGTTTCACACCTGCCTTCTCGAATGTCTCAGTCCAACCCATCTTCAATGACAGTTCCTTAACTGACTTTGATCCAAACTGGATGTAGCAATCCACCTCTTCTGAAACAACGAGGCCTGCCTTTAGCGCCGCCTCGCAAACCATAGCGTAGTACGAGAAATCATCATCCTTCCCTGCGGTGCAAGATCCAGCATAGGCAATATCGATAGCAACATCCCCTATTTCGTCTATGTATGCACCGTTTGTTGGATCCGAGGGCACACCCTCATCGGGATTGCCCGGATGAGCAACCATTGGCCTGATTTGTGACAGATCAATTTCATGGACCCCACCTCCATAAATAGCCTCAGAATCTGGTAAAACGAAAGCATGTCTAATTGCAGCCTCGTCGAAATTATCCCTACGAGATTTCAACCATTCCACGGTGACATCATCTGCCTCACATATGCCAGTCTTTGCACTGCATTCTGTAGCCATATTGCACAGAGTGGCCCTCTCATCCATCGACAGGCTCGCAAGACCCTCACCGCCAAACTCCATACTTCTGTCCAAGGTCTCTGACTCCGCAGCAAAACGCCATAGAATATGCAGAATCACATCCTTGGCTGTGCATCCCGGATCAAGCCCTCCTATCAACTCAAATCGAATACTCTCCGGGACCTTGACAAATGCAAATTGATTGTGAATAAGATTCGCATACTCTGTCGAACCGACACCATAAGCCAGCGCGTTGGAAGCGCCACCCATGCATGTGTGGGAGTCGGTGGCCTGGATGAAATCGCCAACGTCTATGAATTCCTCTCTAGCCACTTGGTGGCAAATCCCCGGGCTAACTCCGTCCTTAGCTGAGTAATCTCTAACTCCGGTATGTCTCTGGAAAGAGTTCTGCATATCCCTCAGAATCTGTATTTTATCAGCGAACTTACCGAATCGTGGTACTCCGGTTGCATATAGCAGGTGATCCTCGAAAACAGCAAATTTTGAAGGATTGGGAACATTGTAATCTCCTCCGTACTCGTTTGCCAGGAAAGTGTGAACCTGAGCCGTCGTGAACTCATGGGAGTATCCACCATCAACCTGGGCCAACACTGCATCCCCCGGTTTGACAAATCTTTTCTTATCGTTCATTCCAAGGAGTTTGTTCGAAACCAACTTCTCAATCATTGTCATTGGGCGCTCCTTCGTGCTGAATTCTGGTAGATTCACAGTACCGTCCTTCAATCTCTTCGCAAAGGGAAGTATCCCTCCATTCTCAAGAATTAGACTACTTACCGGATCGTAACCTTTCGTAAACTCGGTTAGGGAAATGCTCTCCTTGTTCTGAAGCCTCATCAGCATCGAATGGTCACCCATTAGTTGACCTAGATTCAGATTGTTCCTCTCATGAATGGGGGCAAAAGAAGCGGCGATGATTATCCTGATTCCCGACCACCTCTCACATTGTGGCGCAGTTTCCCTACTGGAACCAGTCCCCTTTCTGTGTCCTGACACTATTACCTCGAATCCACCGTCAATCAAAGCCCTCGGCTCGAACACCCTACTCCCTTCGTGCATCAATCCGGCATACGCATTTTCCGCAATCATAGCCGGATCATGATCAAAACAAACCCAAGCAGGCGTCATCACATCTGTGTTTATGTCGTCCAGCAGGTCGTCGACTGACAAGTCCTCCATTTTGAGGTTCAACCCTTCATAGAGTTGCTTTCGAATCAACTCAAGATTCTTCGTAAGGAACAGAACCCTCTTTCCAGGGGTCAGGCTAACATTATCCGGCGGCCACACTCCTCTAGACATTCTACCCCTCACATACTCCCAGCGAAGAGTCTTATTTCACGATTCTCGATGACTTTCTATCTGGTTTCCTCTAAAATTGACTAATTTCAATAAATTATAACCTTAAATAAGATGTCTTTCGCGAATTTAATACCTTTTTGCTAAAAGGGGGGTGAGGATGAATGTCATACCTTGTTGAAGACACCGTGAAATGCGATGAATGTGGAAGCCGACAATTGAAGAAGGACGAATCAAGAGGAGAAGTGGTCTGCGAAGACTGCGGACTCGTTTTGGAGGACAAGGTGATTGATCAGGGCGCAGAGTGGCGTGTCTTCAGTCCCGAGCAGGGAGATCAGCGTGCTAGAACCGGTGCACCAATGACAGTTATGCTGCATGACAAGGGACTCTCCACAGATATCGATTGGCAGAACAAGGACTATTCTGGAAAGTCGATTTCTAGTAGATACAGGAGCCAGTTCTACAGAATGAGGAAGTGGCAGAAGAGGTCTCGAGTCAGCAATGCCACAGAGCGAAACAAGGCAATGGCTCTGGCAGAACTCGATAGAATGGCTAGCCGATTGGAACTCCCCAAGACGATTAGGGAGACGGCAGCCGTCACATATGGAAAGGCAGTCGATGCAAGGCTAATCCGCGGAAGATCAATCGAAGGAGTAGCAGCCGCAAGCCTTTACGCCGCATGTCGAATTTGCGAGAATCCACGTACATTGGATGAGATTGGCGAGGCCAGTAGGACCGGAAGGAAGGAGATTGGTCGCACATATCGTTTCATGGTCAGAGAGCTAAGGATGAAGATCCCACCAACCAAGCCCGAGGACTACATACCCAGGTTCTGCTCCGGTCTTGATCTGGACGCAGAGGTGCAAGCCAAGGCATACGAGTTGATTGCCGCTGCACAGGAGAAGGAACTTACTAGCGGAAGGGGGCCAACCGGAATCGCTGCATCGATCATCTACATCGCAAGCGTACTCTGTGGGAAGAGAAGGACTCAGCGTGAGGTTGCCGAGGTGGCTGGAGTCACCGAAGTTACGATTAGGAACAGGTACAAGGAACTCATACAGAATCTAAACATAGAACTCGAGATTTGAGATCTAAGATTACGAGCAACCAGTAGTCGCACCGCATTCGTTGCACTTCAGGCAGGTGCCGTTCCTGACCATCTGGCTGCCGCCGCAATCGTCACAGATGTCCCCCGTGAAACCCCTCTCCTTCGCAGCCTGCCTGGTCCTCGCATCCACATCTCCCACAGCAGCCTCCAGCGTCATCTGGACCTCGCGCCTCTCGCCCTGGCTCCGGGCCAGTCCCTGCTCGGTCACCTCGGGGCGGCTGATAGAGAACGGGTCCAGGTCCTCCTCCTCCAGAGGCACGTGTGCAAGGTCGTTCCTACCAGCATACTCGATCGCTAGCTCGCGGAAGACCCAGTCTATGATGCTCGAGGACATCTTCACTCGTCCGCTGCCACCCTCTATCATCCCGCTGGGCTCGAACTTGGTGAACGTGAATGACTTCACGAAGGCATCTATGGGCACCCCGTGCTGCAACCCGATCGACACCGCGATCGCGAACTGAGACAGGAGCGCCCTCCAAGCGGCGCCTTCCTTTGAGGTCAGCAGGAAGATCTCACCGAGCTTCCCGTCTTCGTATTCCCCAGTGATAAGACGTACGCTGTGACCACCTACTCTGGCCTTGAAGTTCGCTCCCCTCTTCCTGTGTGGGAGAGGCCTCTTGGACGCGATGAAGTTCTCGACGAGCGCCTTTGCAACCGGTATGGCCAATGGCTCTGGCAGAGGCAGGGCACTAGTGGCTTCCTCCACCATCTTCTCCACAACCGACTCTTCCTCCTCATCTTCATCGATATCCATCGAGTCGACCAACTGGCTCATCAGTGGTTGTGACAGTTTGCTACCATCTCTGTACACCGCACAGGCCTTGTTCATTGTGGCGTGACTGAGGTTGTAGGCTTCCCTAACGTCCTCTATTGAAGCATCAGAAGGCATGTTGATGGTCTTCGAGATCGCTCCGGATATGAAGGGCTGGGCCGCTGCCATCATCTTGACATGTGCATCCCATGCAATCGATCTCTTTCCGTACTTCCCGCATGGTGTGGCACAATCGAATACAGCGAGGTGCTCATCCTTCAATCCAGGTGCGCCCTCTATGGTGTTGTATCCGAAGATATGATCATTCGCAGCGTCAATCTCCTGTCCAGTGAGTCCGACGAATCCTAGGGTATCGAAGAAGGGATCATCAACTTGGGCCTTCGTCATCCCAAGCTTTCCTACGCAGAATTCCTCACCAAGGATGGAAGGCGCGAAAGCAGACCTCAAGTCGAAGACATCGGCTAACTTCCCTTCGATAGACGTGAGAAGCGCATCATCGAATCCAGATTCCTTCAATCTCTGAATCGGAAGGCTCGGACAGTCATTCAGCCTTTTCGTCCCCATGATGTACTCCTCTATAGCGATAGCATCGCTCTCAGAATATCCCAGTCTGCTGAGAGCATTGGGGACTCCGTGATTGATGATTCTCAGAGAGCCACCCCCGGCGAGCGTCTTGTACTGGACAAGGGAGAACTGAGGCTCGACACCAGTGGTATCAGCACCCATGACCAGACCAATTGTCCCCGTCGGAGCTATCACTGTGGTCTGGGCATTCCTGAATCCGTGCTCCTCTCCCTCCATCAGCGCTCTGTCCCAGCAACTCCTCGCTGCGTCCAACAGATCCTTTGGGCACTTCTTCGAATTGATGCCCATAGGGGACACCGTCAGACCCTCGTACTCAGAGTCAGGCGCATCGTATGCGGCCCTCCTGTGGTTGCGCATGACCTTGAGCATGTGATCGGCATTCCTCTCGTAGTCGGGGAACGGCCCGAGGATGGATGCCATCTCCGCGCTAGTCGCGTAGCTCTCGCCACACATTATGGAGGTTAATGCCCCACAAATAGCGTAAGCCCGCTCGTCATCATAGGGAATTCCCATGTGCATCAGCAGCGATCCGATGTTGCAGTAGCCAAGACCAAGCGTCCTGTAGTCGTACGACCCCTTTGCAATAGACTCAGATGGGAACTGTGCCATGAGGACGCTAATCTCCAGGGTGGTGGTCCAGAGTCTGACGCTGTGCCTGAAGTCCTCGACGTGGAACTTGTGGGTATCTAGATCGTAGTAGTGAAGAAGGTTGATGCTCGCTAGATTGCATGCAGTATCATCCAGGAACATGTATTCCGAGCAGGGGTTTGATCCGTTGATCTTCCCAGCCTCTGGACACGTGTGCCACTCGTTGATCGTGGTGTCGAATTGGACCCCAGGATCGGCACACGCCCATGCAGTGTAAGCGACTTTGTCCCACAGTGCTCCCGCATCCAGGGTCTTGTAGGGAACCGGGTCCCTGCCCTCGTCTACTGCAGACTCTCTCTCTGTTCTGAAGTAGAGGCTCCATTCTCCGCCAGACTTGACTGCATCCATGAATGAGTTGGGGACTCTAACTGAGTTGTTGCTGTTCTGACCGGAAACAGTGGCATAGGCCTCTCCTTGCCAGTCTGTATCTAGGGACTCAAACTCCATACCCTTCCAGCCTTGCTCGGCTAGGTCTAGAATTCTCTGAATATGGGCCTGTGGAACACTATCGTTTATCGCACGAACCATCGCCTTCCTAAGACCTAGGTTTGTTTTCTGGCTGAATCTGCCCGCGTCATCTCCAAATGACCAAATTGACTCCATTATCGAATCTGCGTGCTTTTGCAGAATTGCACTACCGATTACTAGTGCTGAAACCTTCTCCTCCTCGGTCGGTTTCCAATCGATGTACTCTTCGATGTCAGGATGATCCAGATCCAATGTCACCATCTTTGCAGCCCTTCTGGTAGTGCCTCCAGATTTTATGGCGCCAGCTGCTCTGTCTCCGATCTTCAGGAAAGACAGCAATCCGCTCGAAGTCCCACCACCTGAGAGAGGCTCTCCCGCCCCCCTGATGTTTGAGAAGTTAGAACCAGTACCTGATCCATACTTGAAAAGAAGAGCTTCCCGATTCCAAAGCCCCATTATTGAGTCAGTTCCACCCACGAGAGAATCCGAGACAGATTGAATGAAGCAAGCATGTGGTTGGGGGTGCTCGTATGCGCTAGTGGACAGGCCAACTTCACCCGTCTCTGGGTCGACGAAACTATGGCCTTGTGGCGGGCCTTCAATTCCATAGGCCCAGTGAAGACCTGTGTTGAACCACTGGGGGCTGTTTGGTGCTGATCTCTGACTAGCAATCAGATAGCACATCTCATCGAAGTACGCACGGGCATCTGCCTCGCTTGCGAAGTAGCCGTACTTCCAGCCCCAGTAGGTCCAGGTCCCTGCGAGTCGACGGAAGAGTTGCCTTCCATCAGTCTCACCACCCATTCTTTCGGCAGCATCGATTGATTGCAACCGCTCGTGGTCTGGCTCACTTCGCTGTAGCCAGACTGGAATTCCATCTTCGGGAACACTTCGAAGGTGCCTCGGAACACCCGCCTTGCGCAGATACTTCTGAGCACAAACCTTCCCAGGGACCCCTGAGAATCCCGAGGGCAACTTCACCCCCTCTATCGAGTCAGCCATGGAACCATCAGGATTCCTGATCTCCACGTCCATGTCAATCCAGTCGAAGGACTCGAACGGGTCTTGGTCTGCAGACGTGAATCTACGCTCTACGACTAGCCCTTTCTCTGGGTCAGAGCCGTCTCCTGAGGACTTAATTTTCGTCTGCATTATTCATTGCCTCCCATATTGTACCAGTCGGAAATGGTCCCGTCTGTGCAAGGGAGTTGCGCTTCTGAATGGGGGGTGTTTAATGCTTAGTATTGAAGTCACCATTGAGATGACTATTTTGACGAAAAAAACGACAGTTCCATTTTCCAGATTCGTGAATAATTGCTGCCCAAAATCTAGGATTTCATTTCCAGATCCCACTCTAGACTTGCACCCGAACGGGTAATCATGATGCCTACGCTACAGTGCTTTTCGTGGCTGCTTTCAATAAGACGTCTAACAAGAGTTTCTGGAACGTCCCCCATGACCATGTACCGCATTCTTACAGATGTGAATACCTTAGGTGACTCATTCGCCCTATCGGCTTCTATCTCCACCTTGATGAATTCCAAATTCTCCTTTCTGTGTTTCAAACCATCGATTACGTCGATTAGAGAACAGGCGGCGTGCCCGTGTAGAACCATTTCCATCGGACTCGGAGAATCCGATCCATAAATTCCGAACCGTTTCCCCCTCCCAGTAGTTCCGACGTATCCGTCCGCTTCAGTCCAAACGACTTCGCCGTTCATGCCCCCTCGACACAACTCACCCCCTTGAAGGGTTGGCTTCATCTATGCCTCTCCGGTCGGAGTATGCTGAGAGACATGTCAGAAAGCGACCGCATTACGATTTCGAATGGGCAATTGACAGTCCCAAACAACCCCGAAATAAACTACATTGAAGGAGATGGAATAGGCATTGACATCACTCCGGTAATGATCAATGTGGTCGACAGTGCGGTCGAAAAGGCATATGTAGGCGAGAGAAGAATACATTGGTCCGAGGTGTTAGCCGGTCAGAAGGCATTTGATACGACAGGCGAGTGGCTGCCAGAAGAAACCAAGCAATCGATGAGGGACGGACTGATCTCGATCAAGGGTCCACTAACAACCCCCGTGGGAGGCGGTATCAGAAGCCTCAATGTAGCTCTCCGACAACAATTGGACCTATTTGCGTGCGTGCGTCCCGTTAGATGGTTTGAGGGAACTCCAAGCCCAGTCAAGGACCCAGGTGCCGTGGATATGATAATTTTCAGAGAAAACAGCGAAGATGTCTATGCAGGAATTGAATGGGAGGCTGGCAGCAAAGAAGTTCGCAAGGTCATAGACTTCCTTCAGAAGGAGATGGGTGTAAACAAAATCCGGTTCCCTGATACCGCAGGTTTGGGAATTAAACCGATCAGTAAGGAGGGGACAGCTAGAATTGTGAGGGCGGCCATAAAGTACGCCATAGACAATGACAAGGACTCGGTCACACTTGTACACAAAGGAAACATAATGAAATTCACAGAAGGAGGATTCAGAGATTGGGGATACTTGCTCGCGAAGGAAGAATTCGGAGCCATCGAGCTGGATGGTGGGCCATGGTGCACGTTCGACAACCCCACCACTGGAACCACAATCACAGTGAAGGATGTGATAGCAGATGCAATGCTCCAGCAGGTACTAACACGACCAAGGGAATATGGCGTCCTCGCTACCATGAATCTCAATGGCGACTACATCTCAGATGCACTAGCAGCTCAGGTGGGGGGGATAGGCATCGCACCAGGGGCCAATATCAACTACGACACAGGAATCGCAATCTTCGAGGCGACCCATGGAACCGCGCCTAAGTACGCAGGCCAAGACAAGGTCAATCCAGGAAGCCTAATCCTATCAGCAGAGATGATGCTTAGGCATATGGGTTGGACGGAAGCCGCAGACCTGATTGTCAAGGGAATGGAGGGAGCCATTTCCAGCAAGACGGTAACATACGACTTCGAGAGGCTGATGGATGACGCGACTCTTCTTTCGTGCTCAGATTTCGGAAACGCAGTAGTCTCTCACATGTAGGCTCGATAGTATGGACGAAGTCCGTGAAAGAATGCTTGAAATGGTAAGCAAAGCCGAATCCTCCGAGCAACCCCTTTCTTGGTTCGAGGACCTCTATCGTTACTCGAATAGAGACAGAGAACAGATTCCTTGGGATTGGAGAGAACCACATCCCTTCTTGATCGAGTGGACAAACGAAAACGAGGCCTCTGGGAAAGCCCTTGTCGTGGGCTCGGGTTTGGGCGAGGACGCCTCTTTCCTATGGAAAAGAGGATGGGAAGTAACCGCTTTCGATATCTCCAAAGAAGCAGTAGATTGGTCTCGAAATTTGCATCAGCAGAACGACATTGATTGGCTGGTCGGCGACTTGCTGAACCCCGAACAAGACTGGTTCGGAAAATACGACTTGGTGCTGGAGGTACATATCCTGCAGGCAATCCCTGAAGATATCAGGAAAAGAGCATTCACGAACCTAGCACCACTCCTCGCAAGTGGAGGGCATCTGGTCTGCATAGGCAGGTTGGCGGATGCACCGTACACAGAGGGAAGCGGACCCCCATGGCCATTGACTTGGGATTTTATCAATCTAATCGGAGACGGTTTGGAAGAGGTCGAGAACCACTCTGCAATCATTCCAGGGAAGGAAGGAAGAAGGTATCGAGCAGTTTGGAAAAAAGCATGATTAATCCTCACGACCCAGATGTGGGGGCTTCTTCAAAATACTAATTGCAGATTTCATATTTATCTCCCAAAGTTTGTTGTATTTTCCCTGACTAACGCTCAGACCACATATGAAGCCACGCTGCAATATTTCTCGAGATGTCATCCTCCGAGACCTCCCTATCCACCACCCCCGACTCATCGATTGGTTTAATCCGGCAACCACAGGCATTTGCATGCCCCCCTCCGTCCGGATCGAAACGGGTTGCTAACGCCGTCAGGTCGTATATCCCACCGCTGTGATGGAGGAATGAATTGGTGTAGAATGATGCTGAGACGGGGTAATTGTCACCTTCACCAAACGTTGCACCCAACTCCCCATGAATCACCATGCAAGCATCACACTTGTCACCGGCCATAGCGGTAACTTGGTATCCGTTAGACCGAATCCCCGTTCCATCAAGCCTCACGATTGCCATCCTATCATCAATTAGCATGCTATCTCGAATGGCTGCGATGAGAACCCCCATCTCATTCTTCTTCTCGATAATAATCTCTGAAATCTCCGAATCAGACAATATCATTTCGACAGGAACCCCATCTTGAAGAAACTCGAGTACCTTCATCGCAACCCCCTCTCCAGCGTCGATGACCCTGCTAAGCCACAGAACGGGGCTATCTGCAAGATATTCCTCATGGGAAATCGAACCACTGTCGAGCTTGTCCACCCACTCCAAGAGGCTCTCAAAATCAGAGAGATCAACTCGCTCCGAGAAAACATCGTACGCAATCCTTGCTGCCGACGGGCTCTCTTTCCAGATTATCATCGAGTCTCCAGCCCCTCCATCCGGTTTGTTCGATTGGTGGTGGTCGATACTCAGGCCACAACTAGGATGCATCGGTAGGTCGCAAATAGCGGTCCAACGATCAATAACATCATCGAAAACACCCGCCCTCAACTCTCCGGGATGCCCGAAGATGACTTCTGCATCTGTCCACCAACGACGAAGAATGGCTCCTGTAACCACTCCGTCAAGATCACTATCCGTAACAACACGTCTTATTTCCAGATGGAAGGGCCCCTCTGCCACATCAATGGGCAAATGACCACACCAATGGTGATTTCGGATTATTGAAGCACGCTCACGGAAGGTTTTCATCCTCCACCGAAGCATGCTGTCGCAATGCATAGTAGAACTGGGCCCCTCGAGACCTCATGCGGTTTCATCTTGCTAAACTTCGACAGCATTCTGCTGCTTCAGTACCCACAAGGGCACTGGAGCTTCCCAAAGGGGCACGTCGAGAAGGCAGACTCGGATCACCATTCAACCGCTCTTCGAGAACTTACAGAGGAGACGGGGATCTCGGAGGTCAGGATAGACCAGTCGTGGTGTGAAAAGACCGAGTACACATTCGTCAGGAGAGGAAGAGAGACTCCTAAGCAGGTTTTCTGGTACCTAGCCGAAACGGACGAAATCGATGTGCGCCTGTCACACGAGCACACGAATTATCTCTGGCTTCAGTTGGATGATGCAGAGGATTTGATTACCTTTGAACAAGAAAAGGAACTTCTCCGCTCAGCAAGGGAACACCTCCGCTCAAGCGGTCGGAACCTATGACTCGAGCTCTCTTTTCCCGAGAGGCGTCCACAGAGTCTCGCCTTCTCCAGTATTCTTGGCAATCCACCGTGCCAGAACAAAAAGCCAGTCTGAGATTCTATTCAGGTAACATATCACCTCATCCCTTACTGACCCATCCCCTTCGGCTTCTCTGAGCCGACAAGCCTCCCTTTCCGCTCTCCTAGCTACAGTCCTAGACACATGCAGGAAAGCGACCGGCGCAGATCCCATTGGCAGTATGAAAGACTCCAGTGGGGTCAAGTCTTCAATCCAGTGATCCATTTCAACCACCAACCTATCGCACTGTTCCATCCCAACTAGAGCCATCTGCTCCGGGAGTTTTCCAGGGTTGCAGGCACACTCTCCACCCAAATCAAAGAGCTCCTGTTGTACTCGCATCAATGCCTCGTCTGCCTCGTCTGGACGATGGAATCTAGTGACCCCAGGCATTCTTCCGAACTCCATCCTGACAACTCCAACCTGCGAATTCAACTCATCGATTGTTCCAAACAGACCAACTCTGAGACTCTGCTTCCCAACTTTCTCTCCGTCAAGCAGGAACGTCTCACCCCCGTCTCCGGTTCCCGTGTGAACCCTGTTAATTCGGACCATGGATGTCCGACGCGTTACATGTTTTCAATCGTACTCAGATGGGAACTGAAGCCAACAGCCCGTCTTCTACAGCCTGAGTCCAAGAAGAATCGACGGACTCCCACCCTCCTAACTTCTCTAGCTCCGCAAGATTCTTGCCCTCGTCATCGAGATTGCCAAGATGCCTATAGATAAGGACAAGAGCAGCATAACTCATCGAATTTATCCACTGCTCCTCAACGTCCCACGATCTCTCGAAGTGAGCAATTGCACCATTGGGGCCCATAATCAGACCACGGTGAATCTGCCTCAATCCGGACTTTGACCACGCTATTCCAGGGACACCGATAACTAGGCCTCTGAATGCGAGATATAACTCCACGGTAACCATAGTACTGGCTAGTAAGAACGAACCGATTTGCTCCATCTCATCAGCCATCTCCCATCTCGAGGAAAGCAGGCTAATTCCTCCGACACAGAATAGTATTCCAGCAAGTGGAGCTACGATGACGTCAGTCTTCATCACACTCATGTTTCTGATTCCCGAAACAACGAAAACGCCCCCAAGAAAAACCGAAATCGCTGCCGGCAGATCCTCGCCAACTTCTTGTGGGCTGGTGCTCGAAATCCATAGCACCAGAGCCGCAGAAAAGAGGACCATGGCAAACCTATTGCCCTTTTCTGGGAATGGTTGCAGTCTGCTGAGGTAGTAGCAATAAGCACCAAGCCCGAACAACAGCACAATCCAGAGAATCATCTCACTCCTCCACCTTGCTGCCCCAACCTGCCTTCCAAAAATCTTCGTCATCTAGTAATTCGGACCATTCAGAATCTCGTGCTTCAATTAGCAACTCGGAACGCCTCTCCAGACCATCAAGAAGTGACTCTTCAATTTCTCCTTCAGAATGAGCCTTCCTCCATTTATTTCTGATTTCCTCGACTTCCAATTGTCCTTCCGCTCTCCGATCAAAATTCCTCTCGCAGGACTCCCTAAGATCCTGAATCCACATTTTTGAACTCTTGATATGCGGTTCGCTATGGAAAACCCTCTTCCTGCGGAAAGGCCACCATCCCATACTGTTGTGGACGCCTATGCTCAATGACTTGATGGTTTGTGAAGCCCTAAGTGCCTCACACCTCAGGAGCCCACATGGGTCGCGTCATTGTCCACATGGACAGCACACCGAAAGATGGAGGCATCGCTGCCATAATTAGTCGATATCAGGACAGAGTCAGATCGAGAGGCATTTCAGTCCAATTTTCTGAAACAACAGACAGGAGCAAATACGAATCGAGACTCTCCAATCTATCTGGGCAACTAGTCCTTCTAGATGAGGAGGGAAACGGAATGACTAGCGAGGAAATGGCAAACTGGCTCAAATCCGCATTACTCAAGGGAGAACCAACCAATCTAGCAGTGGGCCCTCATGATGGCTTCAGTAAGGAACTGAAAAAGTCGGCTGACCAAATCATCTCTCTCTCCCAACTCACCCTAACTCACGAAATGGCTGCCGCTTTGCTGTTGGAGCAACTATACAGGGCCACGGAAATCAACAGGGGCTCATCTTACCATAGGAATTGACTCCCTCGAGATGATACATCGGAGCCACTGTGATACGGAACTATCCGTAGTATGCCACCCATTCATAAGCACGTAGAATCGGGCCATGAACCTACCCGAGGGTAAGCAGTGATTTGCATGACTAGCAAGGAAGAGAGAAACACAAACAAGAGAATACTACCAGCGATTTCGATTATCGCACTGATGCTACTGAGTACTCAACTTTCAATCATGCCTGAGTCAGGTGATTCCCCGGAACGAACGAGAACCGATGATACTCCCAAGAGAACGGCCTACCAGCAACTCGAGCAGTTTGGCGGACCAGTACAGGGGGAGAGTCAAAGCCAACCTGCAACCACCAATCCATTCCAACATGCAGCATTCCATGATCCGTTCTACAATGACCCAGGCGCTATTTATGGAAAGGTCTCCGACACCTCAGCCTTGACACTCGACCCGAGCTATGGCTTCTTCCTAGAGGAGACCAACACAGAAGATCACGACAACGACGGCATTGACGATTTGAACGATCTCGATGACGACAACGACGGGATCAACGACCTAATCGAGCGTTTCGACGGCTGTTACGGAACAGATCCCCTAGACCACGACAACGATGGCGTCCGTGATGAGTTCGATTGGGATGACGACAATGACGGCATCCTCGAGGGCCCGGTGGACTATTCCCAAGGGAACGACCCATGGAACGTCTCTTCCGACCGCCACGTAGACCCCACTACTATCCACCCTTGGACCGGACAGCCTGTCGGCTTCAATTACCTGGTTGACCAGAACCCAATGGATCACGACAACGACGGGATTACCGACGAAGATATCGACGGATCAGGTAGAGGCTCGTACGACGAGGATGACGACAACGACGGGAGGATAGACCAGTTCGTCTGGCCATGCGATTTCGATTCCGACGGAATCCAGGACTACTTCGACCTAGACGACGACAACGACGGGATAGCAGACATAGACGACATCCACCCATGGGATTCTTCCCAGACTGCACTCATCTCCTCCGATTCAGACATACTATGGGATGACTGGGAGAGATGGGATCCAGAAGACTACGGGGATTACGTAGATGACCTCGACTACGTCGCCCTCCACGCCCTCGAGCACCCGAGGCAGCAGGCATTCACAGAAATCGTCGATGGCGACCTCGATGGAGACGGGATACCTAACTTCCTCGACCCAGACAACGACAATGACGGATCCCCCGACTCGTCAGATACTGACGATGACAATGACGGACTCGCAGACATGTACGACGTGGATGACGACAACGACGGAATCCCAGACTCATGCAGGCAACTTGACACGAACGGGGATGGGCAGGGGGACTACCCAACCCAAGCATTCAACGGGTCCGTTGTCGCTATCCAGGCCCCTGGTACCGACTGTGAAATAGACTATGACGGAGACTTGGACGATGACAGATTCAGATCCATTGATGCAGATTACGACATGGTCTGGGACTGGCTGGACCCCGACATGGGAGGTTCCGCAAACCCCGACAATTTGATGGGAGGCTCGCAGCCATGGGACCTCGACGATGATGGGCTGGAAAACGAATTCGACCCATACCCCCTCAACTCATCCGCAGAGGTAGCCACTTGGGACTGTGCTAGCGTTTCCAACCCAAACCCTCAGAATCCCAGTGACAAATGCGTACTATGGAGAACCTCCTACACCGGTTTCAATGACTGGGACGGAGATGGGCTGAACAACTGGGTCGACATGGATGACGACAACGACGGAATACTCGACTGGCTCGACATCGATCCCGACTGCGACTTGGACAACGATGCGGACCTCCACGAACTAAACGGGTCGAAGTACAGAGACGACGGTGCGAACGACATCGATACCGACGTGGATGGCGACGGTCTAGCAAATGACGAGGACTGGGACGACGACAACGACGGAATCAACGACTTCTACGACCCAGATGATGGAAACTGCGGAGTGGTCGACACGGACAACACAGACAACTTCTGGGGCAACAGCTGGCCCCAGGGCGATGGGGATGCGATTGACGGAACCGAGGACGGCGACGCATACGTAGCAGTTCCCAACTACTACTGGAACCTCACATGGGGATTCAACCCATTCAACGAGAATAACAGCTTCATGCTGGACTACAACGGATATGACCCAACATCACTTGACTCGATAAGCGGAACAATCCCGGAGATGTACTGGTTCCTGATGATGAAGTGGAGCCCCTACAACGGTGACAACTTCTTCGACATTGACGACGATGGAGACTCATTGGTGAATGGAATTGACGTGGATCAGGACGGTGACGGGATGCCTGACTGGTGGGACCAGGACGAGGGGAACGACGGAGTTCTGGACGTCGATGACGTCAAGATGGGAGGGTCCCTCGATGGGAACTCCTGTGGCACTGTAATCCTCTCGGCCACCCAAGAGAGATTCTGCGGACACATCTACGGTTACGCCTTCAAGGCGCCCCTCCTAACTCCAACACAGTCCGGAGGACAATCATACACGGTGCCATACAGCACAAGACCAGATGCTGATTGGGATGACGGTGCGTATGACGGCACCAATCACCCAACTGGTTTGGGAAGCTGCGACTCGAACTGCTTCTGGTTCACGTTCGACCCAACCAGCAACCCTTCCCCATCGGTGGCCTATACCTATGCCGATATGAAGCACAATAGAGACCTCTGGATAGCATACCTCGGCGTCTCGCAATTCGGGTTCTTCCAATGGACTTCCGACAACAATGGCAATTTCTTCCCGGACGAGATTGCAGACGAGCTGAACGACGACGTCGACCCAGACATAGATTGCGGCCAACCGATGCCCGAGGTGTCTTGGACCCCCAATTGCATGTACAACAATACAAACGACCTCGACGATGACTGGGACATTGTCTACGACCACTTCGATGTAGATGACGACAACGACGGCGTCTGGGACTACTTCGAAGTGGACAGCAACGACGACCTCGACGATGACGCGACCGTTGAGGAACCATACTACTTCACAGGGAGCAACTGTGAGGACAACGACGACGACGGGCTAGATACTGATCCTGACGATGATGGAATATACCAGGCTGTATGGGACCGCGGTGTCCTCGGCCAATCCCTCCTCTTCCCCGAGTACTATGACGTAGACAACGACAACGATGGGGTGCCCGATGGGGAGGATCCGGACGATGACAACAACGGGCTGCTGGACGAAATCCAGGAAGCTTTCCCCGGATGTTTCACCGGTGAGGAGCAGAGCCCCTGGGACCACGACAACGACGGGATCCTGAACTGGGTCGACGACGACTGGGATGGGGATGGAATACCCAACTCTTTGGAGCTCCAGAACCTAAACGATACGAGTGGAACTGCCGACCCATTCGATGACACCTGCTGTCTGAACTTCCCTGTAGCCCCATGGGACCACGACAACGACGGTATCCGGGATGACCTGGATGACGACGATGACTATGACGGAATGAAGGACGAAGACGAAGTGATGCTTTGGCCTTCTAGATTCGGATCAGAATCTACTAATCCGTGGGATCACGATGACTTCGGAGGGGGGGTGGGCCTTGCCGACCCGTCGAACAACTCGACCGGTCCGGACTACTTCGATGTGGATGACGACAACGATGGCAGGGAAGACGCGGATTGGAACAATCCCTCTTCAGGCGACTGGGCCACACCGGCGAACAAGATCGAGGAGGCCTCGGGACTGAGCTCCGATTGGGATTCAGACAACGATGGAGTCCTAGACAACGACGACAAGATCCCCACAAGAATTACTCTCAATACACCATCGGTCCTATGGTTGGACGAGACAACGCCCGCGATCTTCAACGGGTCTGTCTTCTGGTTGGATGACACCGGGTTCGTACCCGCCCCGGACCTCCCAGTGCAGGTCCACATCAGATACATCGAGAACGGTACCTCAGTCATCGAGACAATAGACGTGCTGACCGATGCCAACGGGGAGTACATCGTTGGACAATTCCTTTTCCCAGAGGACATTGACGTCGGGCCGAACTCGACATACGAGGTATACTCCGAAGTCACGGAGATGTTCGTCCATGATTACAGCTCAACTCTAACAGATTCAGACGGCGATGGGATCGGTGACTCAGGGTTCCCCGTCGAGGTCCGCGCGAACACCACCATAGGATTCGTCTCCGGACAGAGATTCAGAGCAGACGAGCAGCCTCTGAAACTTGATTTCAAGGTCCACTACACGGCAGACTACAACCGTGGAATATTCGACAACAGACTTGCATTCGCACCGGTCTCCTTCACAATCAGCGATCCCGGGACCCAGTTCGGAAACATCACAGAACCGACGGTGTACGATGGATACGGAAACGGATACAGAGCTGACTCAGGAGGCTGGGTATCTCTTGCGTACAACCAGTCATTGGATGTCTGGGAGCAGGTTCAGTGGAACTCTCTCCTCGACAACGGACTCGGAATCCCCACTGGAGGTTACGAGGAGATTGTGTGGAATCCATGCACTCCTCTCAACCCAGTGGGATCGCACTCCGTTCTATCGCCTTATGAGTACAAGAACACCACACTCCCAGTAGGGGACTACAACTTCATAGGATACGCAAGACCAGACCTAGGAGGTTGTACTGACGGCTCCTACGAGTGGCCGTGGGACCATCTGGAGGGATCCAAGACTGACACTTTCTTCATTCGGGCTATGCACAGGATGTACATCGAGGCGGACATGTTCGCACCCTCCTTCAGACCAGTCTACTTCTGGGATGCGACCCAGTTCACCGGCTCTTCCTTCGGAGCTTGGCGCGCCCTGTTCCACGCTCCCTCCCTAGCGAACACTGGAACTACGTTCGAGGATGCCAGCCTTGGAAAGCCATACCCGATCCTTTGGGACGGGACCCCGGCAGCACTGTCGGGGATCGCTTCAGGGGCCCTTTCCCCCTTCTTGACCGCCAATGGTACGCATTGGACCATCACACTTCAGAACGGGGCAGATTTCCAATCTCCACCGTGTGGCCCTGTTGACCCATTGGTAGCATCCAGCGAAGTTCGATGCGAGATTGTCCCGGAGGTATTCACCGGAGAGAAGATCAGAGTCAAGGGGCACGTTTGGAACCGGACAATAGACCCAGTTTACGCGATCAACGGCAATCCAATTTCCGTGGCACTTCAGTTCGACTTCGATAGGAACGGAATTTTCGTCGGTTCGACCGAGACCCAGTTCAGCGAGTGGCCAAAGCCCGTCGACGGTCTCGCAACCTTCGACTATGAATTCGAGTGGGAGTCACAATGGAAGGCAGAAACCTATGGAGTTAGAGCAGACTTCAGCCAATCCGACTACTTCTTCACAGGCGACCAAGACCAGGTTCTTGCCGCCACCGGAGCGTATGGAAACGTCTCGGTAATAGGGACAACCGAATTCAGGGAATTGAACTCTCTCCCGACATTGTACCGAGGCCAGAACACTTCAGTCCAGGTCCGACTAGTCGACAACGCCGTCCAACCGGTTCGGGAAGTCCCAGTGAACTGGACATGGTCGGGGGATCAGACCAGCGGAGTCTCGATTACCGACAACAATGGGCGCTTCCGCGTGAATCTGACAGACATAGAAAACCTCGGAAACTTCACACTTGGTTTCACCTACCTAGGAGACGACCGCCGTCTAGGGAACCATGCCGAGGTCAACCTATGGGTGGTCTCAAGGACCTACATCAACGTCCAAAGCACGAGCCCTAACATCAGATCGAACGGAGACCTGTGGGAGTTCACTGCCGTTGTCACCGATGATAACAGAACCCCGTTCGAGAAAGACGGGGGACAGGTACTGAATAGCTGCGCGGGGGAAATGCAGAGCCCAGGAGGCAACGACCTAGGGGGCAACGTCACGGTCATCTTCGAAGGAATCGACTTCGAGGATAGGACGCACCGACAGATCGTGTCCGTAGAGTGCCCTGCTTCCGGCTCAATTGGGTACGGCCGTTACCTGGACCCACAGCTCCTGAAGGATGACCCCTTCTCGTTCCTTCCAGACGGCTTCGGTCCCGTGAACGTAATCCTGAGATTCGAGCAGAACCTCCCTCACGAGGGCTGCGACCCCCTGGACTCGGGGATGCTCTCCACGTCGGGTGCATGGGATCCTTGCGCGACTGTCCTGAATAGCGATCACTTCAGGAAGGTCCTACAGTTCCAAGTAGACGGTTTCAGCCTGATCGGAAATACAGAGCTTGATGTCGATCAGCAGATAGTCTACACATCAGAGATAGACCCCGACACCGGGCAGATTCTGGAAAAGCCAATGCTAGTCACCGGCCAGTTAACAGACGAGTTAGGAGGCAACCTATCCAACAGGCAAATTAGAGTCACCTTCGAGATGGGCTCGATGATATTTGACCCAATAGAAAACAGAATGAAATTCAGAGCCGGAGACACCGGAGTAGAGGCGTGTATTCCTGGAGCAAGTGATGAGAACGGGTTCTTCGACATCAACTGCCCTCTCACAGGGGTTGATGCTGGAATGGCCAAGGTCAAGGTGGAGTACAACTCCTGGGACCCATTGAACAACGACCGCTATAGGTACAAGAACAAGACACAGACGATGTTCTTCCCGGTGTTCTCAAACTCCACAATAGACGTCTCCGAAATAGGTCCTTTCAGGTCCGACTACCTGACCTACACCTTCCCGAATGGGTCCACATTCGATGTTCTGTACCTCAAGGAGGCATTCCACATCAATGCCAAGCTTTCACAGTCAAACGGAAAGCCAGTAGGCGGCAAGTGCGTAAACATATATCTGGACCCACAGGTAAACACCAGGCCGATTGCGACCGCATTCACTAGCGATGGGACGGGGGAATTCGTTTGGTACTCAGCCGATCCCGAAGACAACCCAAGCAGGAGGGGGGTAGAGCCCAGCGGAAACAAACTCGAAGGATTCAGGACGGTCAGAGTAGCATACGAACCAGAGAAGTACGTTCCCGGTGGCTGCGACTATGAGGCACTGGAACCGAACCCAGTGCTCAACAGCTCCATAGCGGACATCGAGGTACTAGTCAGAAGCAAGGTAGACATCCTCCTGAAGGAACACTGGTCCAGCCCGACCGGATACCAGGAAGGCGACATCATTGCCGGCGAGGTAGCAATCCTCAGGGATCGTTTAGACCTAACAGTGGAGGGACAGAGAGTCGAGTTCCACAGACAGTTCTGGAATGGCTCGGGATGGCAGACCGAGCGAGTCGAGATCTTCATCACCAATGAGAGGGGTTCTGCGAACTTCTCGTTCCCTTACACAGGAGAGCTCATCCCAGGCCATCCGGAATGGTCTGCTCCCGGAGGGAAATGGAGGGTTCTGGTCCATTTCGAATCGGCAGACGCAAACAAGCCGTACTTCGTCGAGCAGTGGCTGAACAGCACTCCAGAGATTAAGCTCGGAGAGCCGCCATCTGCTAGTGGAGGGGGCCTCTGGACTACTCAAGTCCTACTTGTGGGAGGCATCGCACTCTCCACCGCGACCCTAGTTGGTGCGATGATGTACAACAACTACAGAGAGCGTCGCAAGGTAGAGGTTCTACGAGGAATACTGACTGATGCACTAATGTCGCTCAAGGCCTCCAACAACTACATCGAGGCCATTTTCTCCTGTTACAAGGACCTAATCAAGTACTTCAGAATGAGAGGTGCGATGAAGAAGGTCTTCGAGACAACTAGGGAGTTCGAGGACGTGATAAACAACATGCTGGGGGGCATTGTCCCACCAGAGGAGATAGACATGTTCTTCTCCATCTTCGAGGAGGCAAGATACTCGGACCACGAGATCGGCTCCGGAGAGAGGGACAGGGCCATCCAAATTTTCCAATCGATGATTGGCAGGATGAACAGCTCTCTCGGAGACACCATGCTGAACAGGGCATCAATCTCCGAGTCTTCTCTGTACGGGCCATCGGTCAAGGCAGGGCAGTTTGTTGACGCAGACGGCAATGTCAGGTTCGCCGGCATCGACGAGGCGGAGGAAGACGACGGGTTCCGGATTTGACCCGGGTCTTGGCAATGGTGCTGCTTAGCCGCCCCTAGGGGTGGCCCGCAGGATTCATAACACCGACTTGGGTGGCCGCGCTACCTAACCATGAGGGGATGCTATGAGTAAGCCAGACAGGAAGACCAATGCTGCGCTCGTTTCCCTCATCGGCGATTTGAAGAATCAGGGTCGTTCAACGGGTTCACCAATCTGGAGAGACACAGCATCAAGGCTGGAGTCCAGCAGGAAAAACTGGGCCCAACCGAACCTAAGCCACATCTCCCGATACTCCGCAGAGAAGGAGACAGTGCTGGTACCAGGGAAGGTCCTCGGCAGCGGAGAGATAAACGGTGGCCAGACTGTCGCTGCATTCAGCTTCAGCGATGGAGCCAAGACCAAGATCGAGGCTTCCGGAGGAAGGACACTCAGCATCAGAGAACTCATGGAAGAGAACCCCAACGGCAAGGGGGTGCGAATCCTTGTCTGAGTCAACGATGGTCTTCGATGCCACTGACAAGATCCTAGGCCGCCTAGCGAGCCAAGTGGCCAAGCAGATGATATCTGCCAGGAAGTCAGGTAGGCAGCAGAGAGTCATCATAATCAATGCCGAGGAAGCCATAGTCTCCGGACCAAGGACCCAGGTCCTAAGCGACTACAGGGCGAAGTACAAACTCAACCACGCAAGGAAGGGGCCATTCTTCCCGAGGATGCCTGATAAGATAATCAAGAGGACAGTCAGAGGGATGCTACCATACCAGAAGAACAGCAGTGGAAGAGGTGCACTAAGGGACTTGCGAGTCATGATAGGGACCCCTCAGAACCTATCCAAGGACGAGCTCCCAGAGGGACACGAGTGGGGCTCAACCGAGCACATCATCCGCAACACCCCTAACAAGTACGTTCGACTCGGCGAGATAAGCTCCCACCTGGGAGTGGACGCATCGAGATGGGGAGGCGAGTGATTTGGCAAAGAAGAAAGCCCCCAAGGTCGTGAACACCAGCGGCAAGCGCAAGACAGCGATTGCCCGAGCGACAATCAAGGCAGGAAAGGGCAGAGTGAGGGTCAACGGTCAACCTATCCACATAATGGAGCCTGAGCTAGCTCGGAGAAAGGCACTAGAGCCCATCAGAATCGCGGAGGCCATGAACAGAATAGACAGAGTGGACATTTCCGTCGACGTCAAGGGCGGCGGGCAGATGGGTCAAGTAGACGCAATCCGCACTGCGATAGCCCGTGGCCTGGTGAAATACAACGATGGTGCAGAGGGCGATGACGAGGAGCTCAGGGACGAATTCGTCAGGTTCGAGAGGAAGATGCTAGTCAACGACCCACGAAGAAAGGAGCCCAAGCATCAAATGGGGCGCGGTGCTCGAAAGAAATGGCAGAAGTCGTATAGGTAGGTGGAAGAAATGCTAATCCCAGTAAGATGTTGGAGTTGTGGAAAGGTGATTGCTCACAAGTACCAGGAGTATCTGGACGCAGTGGAAGAAGGTAAGGACGCAGGTCAGGTACTTCTTGATCTGGGTTTCGAGAGATACTGCTGCAGGCGAATGTTCGTGGGTCACATCGACCTCATAGACGAAGTCGCTCCATTCAGCATCGATAGGCAGCAATGAGGTCCGTCAGGGCTTTGACTGATTGCTCACTCGCATTGAGCCCAATTGGGGCCTGTAGGTTAGTTTGGCCTATACTTCGCGGCTGGGGGTCGCGCGACCCAGGTTCAAATCCTGGCAGGCCCACCACACTGTTTCACCCCTGCTGAAGGTCAGTTTGAAGGCCCTCGGCCCCTTTGCACAACCATGAGCGATGGCCATACAGAGGAAGGCATCCCCGATGCTCGAATCGAGTGGTTAGCCGAGCAACTAGAGAAGCACTCCGAGCTGTACTACAACAGAGCCGATCCAGAGATCTCAGATGCTGATTTCGATGCACTGAGGGACGAGCTTCAGAGTCTATCCCCCAATCATCCACAATTGAGCAGGGTCGGATCAGACCCTCCTCCGGGTTCGACCAAGGTCGACCACCTGTTCAGGATGATGAGTCTGGATAAGGCCACTTCAGACGCCGAGGTGGCTCACTTCGTAGGGGAGACCACAGCCAAGGGGCGCAGGTTCGTCTGCCAACCGAAACTCGACGGATCCGCACTCTCTCTGGAGTACCGAAGAGGCAGGCTTGTCAGGGCCGCCACGAGAGGTAACGGAAGGAGGGGCGAGGACGTAACAGCCAATGCAAGGAGGATGATGAACGTGCCCGAGAAACTCGATTGGAAGGGGGATTGCCACGTCAGGGGAGAGGTTGTAATGCCTCTGCAACTATTCAGGGAGAAGTACTCCGAAGTAGCACCAAACCCAAGAAACCTCGCTGCAGGAGCACTGCGCCAGAAGTACATAGATGCTGGAAAGGGGAGGCCCGAGGACCTGAAATTCCTGGCATATGGCGTTGAGTTCCCAACAGGCCAAGACCGCCACCCAGAGAGTCCAGAGCCACCAGACTTCAAACTCGATTCCGAAGTAATCTCATGGATTAGTGAGTTGGGGATAGAGGCCGCCGGAAACAATGTGGTCTCAGGCGAGGACGACTCATCCACGACAGAAGCCATCCTAGCTGTGACAAGGGAATGGTTCCAGTCCAGAGACTCTGCCGAGTGGGAAATCGACGGAGTGGTGGTGAAGTTGGACCGTCTAGACAAGAGGTCCCTGCTCGGTCAGACCGCTCATCACCCTCGTTGGGCCTTGGCATGGAAGTTCCCACCGGAGGAGGCGGTTACTGTGCTGATGGACGTCTTCTGGCAGACTGGGAGAACGGGAAACGTAACCCCAGTGTCACGGGTCGCCCCAGTAGTCGTCTCTGGCGTCACGGTCGAAAACACCACGCTTCACAACAAGGGAGAGGTCGAGCGTCTCGGCATAATGGTGGGCGATCGCGTCAGAGTGGTCAGGAGGGGGGACGTAATACCGAAAATCACCGAGGTGATGGGACCGGCGACCGATGACGACATGGCTGACAGGTCGCACTCAGACGGCACCCCATTCTCAGAAATTCTACCTCCCAGGTCCATGGTCTCGGTACCGACAAATTGCCCTCGCTGCTCAACAGTCCTCATCATTGATGGGGCCTTCATCAGATGCACGAACATAGAATGCCCCTCACGCCTAGAGAGGGCAATCCTGTACTGGTGCAGGAAACTCGGAATGGACGGCATCGGTGAGAAGCTGGCCGAGCAGTTATGCTCATCCGGACTGGTTTCGAGCCTGGCGGACCTATACCGTCTCGAAGAGCGAGAACGTGAACTCATAGGCCTAGAGAGGATGGCACAGAAGTCCGCAAGCAATGTCCTGGAGGAACTCAACTCGACCAGGGCCATGACATTCAGCACCTTCATCTCGGCACTCGGTCTACCTAGGATCGGCCCAGAGATAGCCACTCTAGTATGCGCCGAGGTGAGGGACCTTGAGGAACTTATCCAGATGACAGAAGACCGTGAGGGAGCGATTCAGAGGCTCGTCTCAATAGACAGGGTGGGTGAGACGGTAGCCACGCTACTCCTAGACGGCATCTCAGAGAGGAAGGACGCGATAATCGACCTGCATGGTCAGATTGAGATTATCCAAGAAGAACAAATTTCCAGCGAGGGAGTACTCTCAGCCTACACATTCTGCATCACCGGGACTCTCAGCAGGCCCAGGAAGGAGATCTCTCTCTCCATCAAGTCACAAGGTGGCAAAGTGGTGTCCTCCGTTTCAGGGAACCTGGATTTCCTGGTAGCGGGGGGTTCCTCGGGATCGAAGTTGGAAAGGGCGAATAGGCTGGGTGTACGAGTGATATCCGAGTCAGAGTTGGATGAGATGCTCGGCGGTTCCATCCTCGAGGACCTCCCAGAAGAGAGGCAAGCCACTCTCGGCGAGTTCTGACTAACCGTACATCCCAGTCGAGCCCCCGTCGGACTCCTGAGGGGGGTTGAGATGTAGCGCCATCATCTCCCTGATCTGCCCCTCTATCCTCTGGGCCTCCTCCATCAGTGGCTCGGGGTCTAGTTGAACAGCGGGCAGGAGGCCATCCAGACAACCGATGATTCTCGCAGCCGCGCGCGCGTCTGGAATTGTACCTTGTCCAATCTCACCATCGGACTCGGCGAGTATCGCCAGTGCGTCAATCCCCCTCCTTCTGCATTCCCCCATCATCACGCCGGTCATCCCACTCACAACACCCTGCTTCAGGAGCGGCACCCCAATCCCCTTCAGCAATTCGTGCGTGGAGTCAGTAGACCCTATTCCGAGCATTGAATCCATCCCCTCATCATCATCGAAAATACTGTGACTGCTCTCTATCCCATGGGCGAATGAGTCCACCATTATCGTAGAGCTGACACCAGAGTCGACCAGCCAATCAATTAGACTAGATGAGAGAGGAAGATTCAACTCCGCAGGAATCTGTATCTCCGAGGCAATAAGAACAACCTTGTCGCACTGCTCCATATTGCATATCGGCTCCCCAGCATAGAACCTCAGAGGCGGAAGAGGCTTGCCGTCTTGGACTAGGCATACCGGAGGCAGATTCGGGTGCCTCACCCCGCCAACCAACTCCAACTCGAGTTTTTCGACTAGGAAGTGCGCAACTATGCTACTTACGAATCCAACCGAGGGAAAACAACTCACTAGAAGCGCGCCAGAAGAATTCACACCCTCGTTTACCTCGACAAGTGGTGCCTCCGCCATGATAATACAATCCACTCAATGGTGTTAATCGTTCCCACCCCCCCGCCTCAATTCTGCAGGACGCGAATAGAATGACAACAGTCCAGGATTACCAAATTTCTCCATCCGCGTGGAACAGGTTCGAGGAGTGCCCGAGGAAATACTGGCTTTCTCGTCAACGCCTCCCCAGAAAGGCAGGAATGGCTGCTTCACTGGGAACGGCAATTCACAATGCGGTGGAGGATCTGTGCAATCTGGACATTTCAGGCAGGGACGAGCGAGATGCGGGGTGGCTGCATTCTACTGCCCGAGAAGCACTCGAAAGAAACTGGAATGCTGAGAGGAAGGAGTTCATGGGGACCCCTAGACATCCAAGGTGGAAACCTGAGATGTTCAACAAGGCCCACGAAGGACTAGTCAGGGCCATGGGATTCCTCTTTGAGAAGGCAGGGTTGCCAAGACAAGAACTCTCGGGGGTTTCGACTCAGGACTGGAGGCAAGTCCAATCCATCGTCCTCGCAACCGAGGCAACCCTGGAATCAGATTGCGGCAGGCTGATGGGCAGGCTAGACCTCCTGATCCTCGATCCCGATAGGAAAGAAGAATCCGGTTGGATAGTTGCAGACCTCAAGACCGGGAGGCCACCGAGATCAGGACTGGACGAGAAGGTCAGGAGGCAGCTGCTATTCTACAGGGACCTAATGAAGCAGAGGAGCCCAGAACAAACATCGATCGTCGCAGAGGGGTGGTACTCCTCGAACGAGACAATCTACGTTGCAGACGGACCTTCCATATTGGAGGAGGCGATAGACGCATGGGGGGCAATGAAGGTCACCGAGTCCCCGTTTCAAGCAACCCCCGGCGAATCCGCATGCTCGTTTTGTGATTGGAAGGCGTGGTGCCCAGATTGGTGGGTATCCAGAGATGAGGGCCATCTAGATGCGGGGGGAACTTTCAGGGACGAAGTAACCAAGCTAGTCAGGCTTGACCGCGACACGGGAGCAGCACTCTTCGAACGAACCACCCCAACCGACGACGAGGGGGCCCTGGCAGGTTCTGACTTCCGATTCGGCGCCTTCCTCAAGGGACAGGCACTGGAGCAGATTAAGCGGCTCGAGCAAGATGAGCCAGAGGGGCACCTGTTCCTAGGAAGCGCCCGAGTCGATGGCAAGATAGTCCACTTGGGGGACTGGTCTGAAGTACTGCCATGGAAACCTCTCCTAAAGTCAGCTTCCGATTGAGTCCAGCACTTCTTCCACAGTCCCACTGAATTCATCGGGAAACTCCCTCATGAATTTCCACAGTAGGAGGAGGGTCGCCCCTGCATCCGCATCCGCACTGTGGGATCTTTCCAGTTCGATCCCGAACCTCCTACAAAGCAATCCGAGCGCGTGCCGCCCGGGAACACCGAAGCGCCTAGCAAGAACCAGCGTATCGACAATCGCTAGCGGCTGGGGGGCCTCTCTGCCTATCCTGATACATTCCATTTCCATGAATCTCCAATCGAATGCGGCAACGTTGTGACCAACAACAACAGAACCTTCCATCAGTCCGCTCATCGACTCGAAATGTTCCTCGAAACTACCCACTCCACGAACATCGTCATCCCAAATCCCATGCACCTTGCTAGTTTCACTTGGAATCCTGCATCCCGGATTAACCAATGAATTATGATTCAAATGAGAACCATCCACATCGCTACCCACCAGAGCGAACTGCACCACCCTATCCTCCCGGGGGTTGAACCCAGTGGTCTCTAAATCGAATCCTAGAACCCTCAAACCATCCAGAATTGCCGTTCCCACGACCCCCCCCTCTCGCCATCGTCCATGAACCCTACCAAACCACTGCCCTCGTCTTCAAAGCCCAACACCCATATGAGGGGGCTTGGCTTTCTCGACACATGGAAGAGGGTGGGCGAAGGGCTTCAGCACTCTTGATTCTACTAATGCTGACCCAATCACTTGCTGGTTGCGGGGGCATTGGTCCCGGTAACCCGAATGCGGGCATCACCTCGGATAGAGACATGATTAACTCTGGAGAGTCGGTAAACTTCGATGCCCGTTCTTCTTCAACTCCCGAACCGACAATTATTGACGAATACAGGTGGAACTTCGGAGACGGGGATACGAAGACAACGAAGCAGGGAGTCATCAGCCATCTTTTCGACAAGGCGGGGGTCTTCGAAGTGAGAGTGGAGGTCTTCAACGATAACGGGGACTCAGATTCCGCCACCATCACAATTTTCGTCAACGCAATCCCGGAAATAATCCTGGACATTCCCGACTTCGTGAAGACCGGCCAAGAGGCCAGACTAGATGCCACCTCTTCTTTCGATCCAGAGGGAGGTGGAGTCGACGTTGTCTGGGATTTCGATGCAAGCACGGACTCCGATGGAGACAGCGACCCCCTCAATGACCAGGATGGGACCGGTGCAGTTACCCGACTCACAGTCTCCTCGGCAGGCAACATCACGGGTTCGGTGACTGTGACCGATGACTCTGGGGGATCAAACACCACGCTCTGGACACTACGAGTAATCTCTCGCTCTTTCCGGATTGTTTGGGAGGAGGTCCATGTCGACTATGACTGGTCGGGTTACCTCGAGCAAGGAGAATATCACGAGATACAGTTCCAGCCGGGTGACGGAGCCAGATTGATTGACGTGACAGCGACCCTGACCCTGACTAGAGACATCCTGCCTATCATGTGGCCGGAGGACAACTTCACCCTCGAGGTCGACAATCCATCCTCCGGATGGTCGTACAGCGTTGCCACCGCTCAAGAAAACATCACTCAGAACTCCTCCGCGACAATAGAGAGGAGCGAGATGAACCCCTTGCCACAATCCGATTACACAGTTTATGCGGACTCGAAGGAAGCGTTGGAGAACTCACTGCTCGGTGACCCCAATGGGCGGTTCGGCCAAGGCGACTGGTTCTGGATTATCACGGCACTGGAATGCGACCCCGACACTCCAGTTGACGGCGTTGATCCGGATCAGGGCAACGATTGGTCGCTGGAAGCGCAATTCGTAGTGCTAGTGCTGAGGGTCAGCGAAGTAAGCGTATGACCGAGCGAAGGCCTTTCAACCACCACTCTCTGGCAGTGGTATGGCAAAGTCGTTCGAGATTACCAAGGTGTCCATCCGGGATCGTTTGGTAGTGGATGCAAAGGTGAGCATGAACGATCCACAAGACTTCGACTTCTCCCCTAGGGCCAGTCTGTCAGGCACAACCCTCAGCCTGGAAAACGAGTCGGGAGACCCATCATCAACATTCGAGCTCGATGCCGAGCAGGCCACTACAGCCGAGAGGGACAGGATGGTGGAGCTAAGGGTCAAGTTCACTGTCGAGGGGATGCATGGGGTCCTCACACACAAGACCCCGAAGCCGATGACAGGACCAAAGTCGAAGAAGCTCGCACAACCTAGTTGGAAGACGCTCCTCCCCCTATCGATGTGATTCCAACCGTCGGGATTAAGCCGGACCCTACCGTCCAAAAGTCGCTGGACCCATAGTGTAGCCTGGATATCACATGAGCTTGCGGAGCTTGTAACCCGTGTTCGAATCGCGGTGGGTCCGCCAATCAATGATAGCGACCTATTCAATTAGTCACGGCTTTTGGACTCCTTTCTGGACCCATAGTGTAGCCTGGATATCACTCTAGCCTCCGGAGCTGGAAACCCGTGTTCGAATCGCGGTGGGTCCGCCACAAGCCCCTCACAGGTTAGGTTCAAGCCAAATTGCACCCACGCCGCAATATGGCATTCGTCTCAGAGAGGAGAGTAGACTTTCCGATGGTAGACTTGGCAAAAATCGTCTACTACCCAAGATTCTGGGACATGGCCCACAGATTCTACGAGGAGTCATGGGAGTTCTCGTGCGGGATGCACTACAACGAGATATTGTCTTCCCACAATATCGCGTTCCCCCTGGTGCATAGCGAGGCCCAGTTCATCAATCCCATCTCCTACGGCGATACGGTGCATTGCTCAATCACCGTTCCGAGAATCGGCAAGACATCCATACATTGGCACTACGAATTTAGAAACCAGGACGGGACACTCTGCTGGATGGCAGATCAGGTCACCGTTTGCACCGACATGCGTCAGGTCAAGTCGAAGATAGAGGTCCCAGACTGGATGAGAGAGGGTTTGGCCAAGATGTGCACTGGGTCCTAATCCTTCGGCCATTTCTTCGATAGTGCCTTTGTCAGGGACTCATCCATGATCGCGTCCCACCAGTTCGCATCTCTCCAAACGGCATACTTCCCACGAATCCCCCGCATATCCGCTCCATCGAGCCTGGCCCCTTGGAGGTTGGACAATCCAAGGCGGGCCTTCACCAGCCTCGCTCCTCTCAAATCGGCACCATCAAGCGCGGCCTTCATCAGATTGGCATCTCGCATGGATGCGTTCCGTAAATCGGCACCTGACAGATCCGCTCCTTCCAAATCGGCCCTATCGAGGATCGCTCTACGTAAGTTAGCGCCCGACAGATCCACGCCTCGAAGGTCCTCACCCACATGGGATGTGAATGACCAGTCCTTGCCTTTCTCTGACATCCTCTCACCTATTCAATGACAGTTTGTCAAGATGATCTCTTCCGGCCTCTGTCAGAACAACGAACGAGTTCTTCCTTGGTCTTCTACGAGGGTACTCTAGGAAGGAGCCAACACCCCCTGGGCCCCCTTCCAGCATTCTTCCAATGTACAGTGAAACATTCCACTTCTTGACGGATCTTTTCGTCCAAATCCCCGTGTCTTCAATCAGTCTCCTGAGTTCCCTGGGTGGGGTATAGCCCTCCTTCTCCACCGATCTCATGTATTGTATCGCGGCTAGGACCACATCAGATTTGTTTTCGATGCTGCATGAGTTAAGCAATCTCGCGAAAGAGGACCCCCTGTCGGGGAACCCACTGGCTCGGATGGATTCCAAGGTGTTCTCCAAAGCCTCCTGCCTGGCGACCCTAACCCTAGAAAGAGTAGATGACCAAGTATCCTGGTTTGTCACCTTCAGCCATCTATCGCTGGCCTCTCGTGTATAGTCTGCTAGATTGATGTCCTGTGAGCCTAGTTTCAGGAAAAGCCCCCCCAGTTCATCCGACTTCTTTGCTGACACGAACGCTCCTGCAAGGGGGTACTTATCAGGTTATTTTTTCCCTCTTTTCTTTTACACCCAGCTCAATAACCATCCGCCGTGAGATTCAAAGAGCATCCACCCAACGCTATGCCGTGAGCGACGAAACCGACGGAGGCTACCCACTGGTCCTGCACTCAGAGGCAGACCCCTCCCGATTGGGCGGAACGGCAGTCTGCGGCTTCTCGACGGTCGGTTCCGTCGGGGTGATCGCGACATCCCACCTCATCGGTTCCCTGCAATTGAGCCCAATGGGCACAGTACTCCACCCAAAGTTCCCTGCAGTGGCCCTGATACACGACTCGGTCCCAAAGCACCCTGTCAGAGTATACCAAGGAGATGGCATAGGGGTCTTCACTTCCGAGATCCAATTCACCAGCGAGCACGACATATACTTCGCGAACACTGTCCTGGAGTGGTTCACCAAAGGAGGATTTGACAGGCTAGTCGTAATTGACGGGGTAGTTAGCAATGATTTGGGAATCAAGGAGGATAGCGAGCTTTGGGGCGTATCCTCCTCCTCCACCGGACGCGACCAACTCGACCATTCAAGCATCCAGAGGATCCAGCAGGGAGTCGTGACCGGAATAGCGGGATACCTGATTGCAGAGGGAGAGAGGAGGGGCTTGGATGTCACGGCCCTTTTGGCAGAGTGCAACCCAATCTACCCCGATGCACGAGCCGCTCTGATTGCCGTGGAAGGGCTGAGCGAGCTAGTCAGCATCGAGGTGCCCGTCGAAGGGCTGCTGGAGGACGCAAGAAACATCGAAGAAAAGGTCCGAGAGGCCTTCGAGAGAGCCCAGTCAAATGCTCTCCCAGCTCCAGACTCAGGAGACGACGAAGACGACGTACCGATGATCTACTGACTAGTAGAACGGGTTAGTACCCGCATCGTGATCGGTCATATCGACTACTGCAGTAATGCCTGGCACACCTTCGGTAATCATCACCTCGATTCCCTCCTTCAGAGTCACGTCAACCATGCCACAACCCTGGCATCCCCCGCCGAATGAGATCATCGCCTTGCCATCGTCCACACCGACAAGATCGACATGACCGCCATGGGATGCCACTAGCGGGTTCACCTGGCTCTCTATGACTTCTGCAACAGACTTGGAAACGTCATCGATCCAGAGAGGGTTCGGATTCTCGAAACTAAAACCCCCGCCCATCAGAGTCTCCTTGTAATCCAGAATCGTCCCATCCAGATAGGGCGCACTCCTCGATCCGACGAAAACGGTCAAACCATCTAATTCGGTTCGGACGTCATCATCCAAGGCATCGCCAAAACCAATCAACTGCAAGTCATACTGGAAGCCCTTAGGCCCTCTGCCCAGGATTACAATCTTCAGAGCGACCTCATCATCGTCGGCCTGCTCGGCGAACTTATCCAGCATCTCCCTTGCCTTGTCGGTAATCTCCAGCATACTATTGGTGGCAGTGAACCCTCATTCTTCAACCTGTTCTCTTTCGGACAAACTAATTCACCTGAGGCCGAATCGAACGCACGTGGCACTCGACACCATGGGCAGGCCCCTGAGAGATCTGCGAGTATCAGTTACAGACAGGTGCAACTTCAGATGCAGGTACTGCATGCCCAGAGAGAGGTTCGGCAAGGATCACAACTTCCTACCCAAGAGCAATATCCTGTCCTATGAAGAAATTCGGAAGTTTGTACTTGCATGCAAGCCCATGGGGCTCAGTAAGGTCAGGATAACCGGTGGCGAACCCCTCCTGAGGAGGGATATCTCAAAGCTGGTGAGCCAGATATCCGAACTGGGGCTAGAAGTGGCCCTCACGACCAACGGCTCATTCCTCAAGAGGGAGGCTGCGAGCCTCGCTAAGGCAGGATTGGATAGGGTCACAATAAGCCTAGATGCAATCGACCAGGACCTGCACTCCAGGATCACAGACTCCAATGTTACGGTAAGCGACATCCTAGAGGGGATCGAGGAGGCGACCAATAGTGGCCTAGGGCCAGTCAAGGTGAATTGCGTGGTCCAGCGGGGGGTGAACGAGTCACAGATACCGAAACTCGTCAGGCAATTCAGAGGGTCTGGCGTGATCGTTCGATTCATCGAGTTCATGGACGTAGGGAGGACCAACGGATGGACCCCAGGGCAGGTCGTTCCAACCTTGGAGATTCTGGATTTCCTCTCGGAGGAGTTCGACCTTGTCCCCATGATGCGAGACTCTCCGAGCGACGTCGCTTCCAGATGGGCCCATTCAGACGGCTCTGGGGAGGTGGGATTCATCTCATCGGTATCTCAGCCGTTCTGCGGCGATTGCGTGAGGGCCCGCCTGTCATCTGATGGCAAGCTGTTCACCTGCCTGTTCACTACCATTGGCCATGACATGTCCGCACTAATCAGGGATGAGGGCGACGTCTCCGAGCTGACCGAGGCGATCAGACAAGTATGGACCAAGAGATCAGACAGATACAGCGAGGAGAGGTCATCCAACGCATTTTCCCTCCCCAGAGTCGAGATGTCCTACATTGGCGGTTGAATGGACATAGCCGCATCCACTATCCCCTCCCAAGGCGCATCGGCTCTGAAAGAGGGCCTTCCATAGCTAGACACTCCTGCCGAGTAGCCCGCTTCATTGAGCACCTCGACTATTCTCCTGGGGCTCGGAGGTGCCCCCGTGCCCAACCATGATGCCAGATCGTCAACCACAACCAGATGGCCGGCAGTAATCACCTCGGCCTCTTCCGAGATGTGCCGAACGCTCCTTGCCACACCCCTCCTCTCGGACTCGACCCTCCGCTCGTCCCAGCGGAGCGGGTCATCTACGGTGAATTCCGGACCACAGTATTCCAGTGCCGTCTCCTCGGACATCGAGGACATTGCATCCCTATCTCCCATCGGCCCTACCCAGAGTGGTCCGGAGACCCGTGGGTCACTCCTGTCAACGGGGAATCTCAGAGGAAGCATGCAATGCATGGGTAGGTGAACAACCGCACTTTCGTGGTGCAAACCAGAATCAATCGAAGCAAGCACCTCCTCCTCGGTGGGAGAGTGCACCCTCCATCCAATCCTGTCTTCCAATTCGTTTGCCGTGGAAACGCTCTTCAAGACCCTGAAAGAAACCCGGAGGTGATGCGAATCCCAGACCGAAAGGAGCGGGACAATCGCCCTATCGTGCCTCGCAGCCACCCTGCTGAAAGTAGCCAGCATAACCCTCATACCCGAGTCATGCGCTAGGCTGTCAGTCCTCACCCGCGCACCATAACGCCTCATCAGGGCTGTCCTCGACGATCCAGTAAGCGCAGCAGTGTCAGTCGCACTAACCTCCATTACGCCGCTTCTCGCCATCGATTGCATGGCTGAGTCGATGAACGGCATCGGGGACCCATAGGGATCTATGTCCACCCAGTGCCTGCCACTCCTGAGGACAACGGACCTGAGGTCTCCCTTGGAAGGCTCCAGTAGCCCCATTCCATGGGAGGGGGGAAACTCATCGTGAGAGGCCTCGGCCCACCGCAAAGCCTCATCCTCTAGGTCAACAATCGTGGCCGAGACCCTCTCGGATCTGTCAGGGGGCAACTCGTTCAGCCATCTCCTAGCCCTGAGGCCGGATGCAGTGAGCCCATCAAGCGCATACACGACCCCTTCACCCAGGAGCCCCACATCCAAAGCATGCCTGAACAGCAGTACGCTCCTGGTCCTACTTCCCGCCATCGCTGGATTGTAGAACACCTTACCAGAAGACTTGGTCCTTGGGCCCTGCCCTTCTTCGGGCAGGCTCGGAAGGAGCATCAGGGTCCTACCCTCCCTGTGGGGGACCCCCCGTTCGGCAATTGTCATGGTTCCCGGAGGAGGACCTAGCAAAAGGAATTGGCCATTCAGTAGTGCGAGAAGACCACATCCGAGTCCGAATGAGTGACTAATCTTCCATTGTCGACAACTCTGCCTACCCTCTTGCTTCCAGTCAGTCGATCGGAAATCCACTCCTCGACCACTTCGGAAGATTCCTCCGAAACCGCGATAACCATTCCCATGCCCATGTTGAAGGTTCGATGCATCTCTAATTGGGAAATAGAACCAACCTGAGACATCCACTCGAATTCAGGTTGTGGCTCCAGAGGACTATCGATGTGCCAGCCGAGGCTGCCATGTAGTCGGAGAAGGTTGGACAGACCCCCTCCCGTGATGTGCGCTATCGCCTTGATGGCATGGGGCCCCACCACTCCTCCTTCTCTTCGTGATTCCAATACAAGATCTACCACTGGATCGACATAAATTCGAGTCGGATTCAATAGTACCTCGGCCAGAGTGGGATGCGATTTATCCTCTGTGAACCTCTCAATCCTCCTGGAGTGGTGACTTGGCTCGAATGGGCACGGATCTTCTAGTGAGCATCCCGATCTCTCTACAACCGCACGGACAAGTGTGTACCCGTTAGAGTGGACCCCGCTGCTTGGAAGCCCGATCAACACATCTCCCTCCTCCAGGTTCTGACCGGTAATTCCCCGGCCCTTGGGAAACCATCCTAGGGAGGTGCCTGAGAGGTCAAGCTCCTTCACGATCCCTGGCAGCGTTGCCGTCTCCCCCCCAGCAAGCGTCACTCTCGCTGCTTCGCATGCCTTGGAAAGAGAAACACCCAGAGAGGCGTGAACCTCTGGATCTGCGACTGGCACTGCGATGTAGTCCACAAAGGCGAGAGGCTCCGCACCGACACAAATCAGATCGTTCACGTTCATAGCCACACAATCGAATCCGACCCCACCAAGCTGGCCAACCTCATTCGCAATCTGCAATTTAGAGCCTACTCCATCGGTAGCCAACGCCAAACAGGACTCTCCGAATTCAATCACGCCTCCGAATCCACCAGGCAGGTCTACTGGCGCCCCTAGGTCACCTGCCTGCCTCTTTGACCCGGCCAGAGATCCGATCAAACTAGCCACAGCCTTCCCCTCTAGGTCTATGTCGACCCCACTAGATGCGTAGTCCAAGGGGTCGTCCATGGTAAGCCGCAGAGAGGTAGCACCTTCATCCTCTCGGAAGACCGCCTCTCCGGGAGAATTTTCTGCTTCCAATAAATGCTAATTTAGGGCAATATGGCCGGAATTACGACATTTACTTATAAAAGAAAAATCACTATAGTTTATATGTGGCAGGTATTTCGCGGGGCCTACGGATAGTGTGAACACTATGTATAACAAGAAAATGATAGCAATGATGCTTACCCTGAGCATGCTAGCGGCTAGTCTCGCTGGATGCGCAGGGGGGG